>OATB01000011.1_pt1 | contig 269684 bp, 260 predicted proteins | sample 1494941 | NCBI WGS metagenome assembly OATB01 (sample SAMEA2579931, study PRJEB22360) | human gut metagenome | reverse complement strand
TGTCAACAACTTTTTTCAAAAACATTTCAAGTTGTTTTCAACTGTGTGACTGCTTTGTCAACGTTGATTAATTTACCACTTCTATGCTTTTTGGTCAATAGTTTTATTTTTTACAAACGCTGCTATTTTTATTACAATAAAACGACTTATATTTTTCATTCGTAAATTTTGCGCTTTCATTTTTTAAATTAGAGCTAGAAGGATTCTATTAAATTAAATACACAAGTAATTTCTTCTTTTGATTAGTTAAAATTCGTGATTTTTTTCTTTGCAATAAAAAATCTGAATAAACTCGTTTAGATCTGAAGCAATAACTTTGGTATATCGGCCTCATTCCTTATGAAAATCACATAATTTCTTTTCCTACAAAAAAAAGGAGATTTTCATCCCCTTAGCTCACTTATTTATCACGCGTCAAAAATCGGATGCGTTTTCCTTCATCCCGATAGATAATCGTTTCTTCATTCAAATAAGAAAAAGTCAATCGATCCAATTCCGGTTCACTTATCATTTTTTCATATCCAGTAAAGATATCGTGAATATATTTTTTATAGGCATGCTTTTTCTTCAATCTTTTCTTCATGAGGCACCTTCCTTTTTCAAATCACTGCCATCTTACCAAATGTGTAGGTGATAGGACAAGTAATTTTAGTGATTTATATGAAGGATATGCTTCTCTGTAATTTAATATACAATACAGTTTTCTACCACTTTAATAATATCGTACAGGTTATCGATAAGTAAATCTGCTTGGCTTTGATCGATTGGAAAGTCTTGTTTTAGTGCTAACGTGTACAACTGAGCAGCTTTTGCTGAATATATTCCAACTGGAGAATCTTCTATCGCAATACATTGATTACAATGCAAAGCTTCTTTTGAAATTTGGTATATTTCAGGATGAGGTTTGCTTTTTGTTAAACTTTCACCTGAAATAACGAAATCAAAAAACGATTGCAAATTATTTTGATGAATCATCGCTTCGATTTCACTTTTAGGAGAAGAAGAGGCTAAAGCGATTTTTATCTTCTCACGTTTTAGATACTTTAATACTGCTTTTACGTCACTTCTTAATGCTTTCGTAAAATCAATAGGATGTCGTTTGCGATACTTTTGATATTCTTTTTTTAAGAAAGAGCGGTTTTCTGTTATTGGAACTAACACTTGCCAAATCTCTGCCTCTGTTAATCCAACAAACTCTAGTTTATCTCTTGACCCTGGAATTAGATTTTTCTCTTTAAAAAAATTCATTCGTCTTTCAAAATAAAAACTTTCTGAATCGATTAAAACACCGTCCATATCAAAAATTACCCCTAATGTCATTATAATCTCTCCTTAACCATTAATAATTTCATGGATTAAACGTAATTCCAAATCCGAAATCTTGATGGTATATTCATTCTCAACATGACGAAAAGCACGATGTATCAGTTCCATCTCTGAACCCGCCTGTGTCACATAGTCTATTAAATCTGATTGTTCATCGACACTTTCTTTTCGTAAAATGCGCTCAATCATGCAACAACAGTGTAAATATATTAAAAATAGTTTACTATTTGATAATTCAATGCCCAAATTTTCTTCTGCTAAAGATACAGCGCTTTGCACCAGTCGCAAAAGTTTAGCAGCATCTAAAATTGTTAAATTCTCAATAATTTTATTAATGGAAAAGCCAAACATCAGCTGTTCTTTCAGCGCTTTATCCGTAATATCAAAATGATCATTTAAAATCATGACAAATTTTTCGATATCCGTACCATTAATTAGATGATCCAAACCAATATAAGGAATTTGTTGAATTTTAGGATTTTCTGTCCCGACAATCATAAGCACTTCATACATTTGAAAAGGATCTTCATAAAGTTTATTTTTTTCTAATTTATGATAATCATAAGGAATAATCGCCAACTCCTCACAATAATCCTCCAAACAATGTTCTAAAATTTCTTGAATTTGAATAGCTGAGCCCATTCCTGTATAACAACAGGTCAAAATAGCCTGTTTTTTTTCTTGTTTTGGTAAAATTAATTGCTTTTGAACTTTATTTTCGATCTCAATCTTCTGGCTAATTTCAGAAATCGACACCTGATTTTGCACTAAATGTCCAATTTCCAACACTAACGGAGTAGAAACATAATCAATAATTAGTAGTGGTCCTCTAATTTTATTTTGCAATCGTTCCCCCAATTGATTTAAAGAGCCCATATCTACCAACAATATTAAACCCGCATCTGTTCGATAATCATTGATAAAACGAATAACTTGTTCTTCTACTTTATCTAATGTGATATTTATTGGCATATCATAGGCATGAAAAATGTTTTGTTTTAGCATTCTGTTACCAACATTTGCCATACTACTAGCAGTGGAGTAGCCATGAGCTAAAACAATACTTTTAATCTCTTTTTCTCGTGGTGTTATTTGCAGCCCATGAAAGTAAAAAGAAACAAAAATCAAATCCTCATCTTTGAAATCTTGATCTAATTGACGAGAAATATGCCCTAAAACCTTTTTGGCATACCAATAAGAAGTAGCCATCGAACTTGAAATAAGATGTAAGAGTTTATTTTTAATGGTTTGCCACTGGTGATTTTCAGCAATAGCGTCGGTATTATTTTTCCGATACAGATACTGGGCTAGTGCAATAACCCGATTCCCGTCTTGATCAAAGCCATAATTTTCGTGCATCCAATCAAACGTTTCTCGAATTTGATAGGTCAAAACAGAATAAAAAGACTCTTCACTTGCATAATTATCTTTAAAAATGAATTCGTCCATTAAGTTATTCACACGATTTACCATTGTTTCAATAAGATCTTTAATGGTTAAATCTTGGTTCTCTACTTTTTGATAAAGTTGTATCATCTGTTCAAATAATTGTCGGATTTGCTTGGCTTCAAAAGATTCTAAAAAAACTTGATTGGCCGTGTGAGGTAAATACTGGCGATCTGGTAAAGCCTTAATCGTCTTTTTTAGTTGTCCTTTTAAACGCAGTGCATTTTCAGCTGGTAAATCTTTTAGGCGGACACGAATAGCAGTGCTATTTTGTTTTTTGGCAAATGCACTACCACAAACGTATTTCACAATATTTTTAATTTTACCTACGTTACCTTCTAAGTCACTATTTAACAAAAAATCGACAAGTTGATAGCTCACATCCACCCGTTTGGATAAAATATTGGCTTCATTAATAAAAAAAGTATCAATTAATTGCATTCTTTCAGACTGCGGTCGTTGTTCATAGTTGGGAAGTGTGACGATAACTGGCAAACGACGTATGAAAGTTGGTAAAAAAGTTTGATAGACGTTTTCTGTAGTAGCAAAAATCAAACGGACATCAGCTTTATGCTTAATAGAATTGTCTCCCATCGGCGAAAATTCACCGCTATCCATAAAGGTAAATAATTTTTCTTGGCCTTCATCTGATAAACGATGTACTTCATCTAAAAATAAAATACCAGTATTCGCTTTTTCGATAAGACCAACATGATCTTTTTCTGCCCCGGTAAAAGCTCCTTTAACGTGGCCAAACAAAGCTGATGATAGCAGTTCCGGATTATTAAAGTATTGCGCACAGTTATACGCAATAAAAGGAGCCTCTTTTGGAATGACTTTTTCTGAAATAGCATATTCATGAATCTTTTCAGCTAGAAAAGTTTTCCCTGAACCGCTGCTGCCAGATAAAAGAATAGGCAAACCATTATCAGGATATAAAATTGCTGTTTTTACTTGGTCAACTGCTTCTTTTAGACTACCTTTAGCACCAATCACAGTCTCCAAAGCATTTTGTTTTTCCAATATAAATAATTCTTCCCAACTTTCATACTCTGAACTCTTCACTACAATCCCCGCTTCAGCTAATGCCTCAATGTGCAAAAAAGAAACAGGATACCCTTTAACTTTTACGAGTATTCCTTCTTTTAATCCCTGATTTAAATAAGAACTTGTTGTACTGCGGTTTAAGCCTACTTTTTCACTAATAACTGAAGCTGAAAAATCAGCTTTATCATGATTTGCATAGTTTTGAGTTAACTTTTTAATATATACTTCTACTTTTTGATTCATGATAATCACCACCTAAGTTCTTTTATTAAAACTATTGTAAGAGATTTTACAACCGCTTTCAATACGATGAAAGAAAAGCCGAGGCTAATGCCCCAGCTTATGAAAGTTTAATACTCTAATTTCCACATATAACGACGTTTAGTTAAAGGATGTTGCCGGGCTTTTGCTAATTCTTCAGCATAGACACGAAAAACTGCGGTAATGACAAATGGGTTAAAGTAATCTAAGACTTCCTTTTCAATATAAGCAGATAAGCCCCAATCTAGCGCATCAACAACTTCTGTTTTGGCATCAAAGCGATCTAAGAAAGTTAGTGCTCGTGCATCAATTGATCGCGTACGTCCATCATTCATTAATAAGATGAATGGAACGTTCTTGTCTGTAATTTCAAAAGGACCGTGGAAGAATTCTCCAGCATGAAATGTCCCTGAATTAATCCACTGCATCTCCATTAATAAACAGATTGAACTTGAATACGCTACTTCATGAGTAGCGCCTGAACTCATGACATAGATTACTTTTTCATCTTTGAAACGCGACGCGAATTTTTTAGCTTGGGAGCGAGCGCCTTCAGCACTTTCTTGGGATAAATCATAAATTTTACTGAAGCCAGCCATCATTTTATCGTAATCCGTGTAACCTTCAATCTGATTTAACAATTCTACTGCTAATTGCAAACAATAACCTGTTTTTTCGAGTTTTGCAGCATAATTTTCAGAAAAACGGTGGTAAATGACATAATCTGCATCTTTTGTTAGCGGAGAGTCGACGCTACGTGTTAAACTAATAACTGTGGCACCTTTTTCTTTGGCTACTGCGTTAGCTTGGACAGTTTCAGGAGTGGTACCTCCTAATGAAGCTGAAATAACAACAGTGTTCTCGTCGACAGAACGAGGTGTCGCGTAATTAAATTCATTCGCAGTAAAGTGACTCACGCGTAATTGATTAGCGTTTTGATCTAAAAAATATTTTGCTGGATATAAATCGGCTTTTGATGCACCACAACCTACAAATACAATCGATTTTACTTCTTTATTGCTAATAACCTCTTTTACAATCTCTTTTGGACTTAATTTTGAATTCATGCTTGAATTCCTCCTCATAACTTTTTTATTTTCACCTTAATCAGGTTTGTCCCTTAACTAAAAATTCCGCATACACTTAGTAAAATACCGCCCACAATACAAATCACTAACATTAAACCTGTGCGTACTTTCTTTTGCAATAACCAATACATGAAAAATGTTAATCCTAATGGAATCAATTGCGGCATAATATTATCTAAAACGTCTTGTAAGACAAAAGCCTTACCAAATTTTAAAGGTGTAGTAATACCAATCATGCTGGCAATCATAGCGCCAATTACCATTAAGCCTACAATAGTACAAACATACATAACCTTATCCATCAAACCTTCTTGATAGAGTTTAGCAAGATATTTATTGCCAGTGTTATATCCGATCTTTCCACCATAGTACGTTACAAAAAATGAAGGTAAAAATGAGATAATCATCGCTAAAATTGGTCCTAAAATACTACCTTGTTGTGCTAAATTGATTCCAAAACCAAAAGCCAATACACGTACTGTTCCTTGGAAAAAGGAATCCCCAATGCCTGATAACGGCCCCATTAAAGAAGTTTTCAAGGCCCCAATTGCTTCAGGATTAAAGTTTTCTTGATCTTCAGCATATTGCTCTTCCATTGAAGCAGCTAAGCCCAAAACAAATGCACTTGTTTGCGGCGTACAATTGTAGTAAGCCATATGTCGTTCGTATGCTTCTATTTTTTTTGGAGTATCTTCTGGTTTATCATAAATTTTGTCAATAATAGGCGCAATGCCATACATAAAGCCCATGTTCATTTGACGTTCATAATTCCATGAAGCTTGAATTGCCCATGAGCGCCAGAAAAATTGCCAATATTTCCAACTGTTTGGATCTTTTTTTGTCATTTGTTACACTCCTTTCTACAAATCATCTAAAGGATCAGGTTCATTTTGACTCATACTATCTTTTTTACCGCCAAAATTTACTTGAGCCATCACAAAAGCGACAATACAGGCAAAAGCAGCAACTCCGGTTATACTCAATCCCGAATAGGCTGTAATCAGAAATCCTAGTAATAAAAACGGAACCATTTTTTTAGTCAACATAGTCTGTAATAATAAAGCAAACCCATATGCTGGTAAAATTTTACTTGCTACCGTCAGTCCACTGGTCAACCAAGCTGGAATACTATCCACAATGCTTTTAACCAAATCCGTTCCAAAGTAAATTGCTAAGAAAATCGGGATAAAATACATTAAAGAATACAAAACCGATCCATAGATGATATGAATCCGTCTGGCACTACTAAATTTCCCATCAGAAATTAAAGTATCAGCTCGGTGCGTTAAATTAGATAAAACCGTTCGCATTAAAATGCCTAGCATTTGACCTAAAACAGAGATTGGAATAGCAATAGTTAATGCCGTTTCAGCATTGGAACCAGACAAGATAGCAAAAGCTGTCGCAATGATAGAAGCCATATTCATATCTGGTGGTGCCGCAGCGCCAATGTTTACCAGACCTAAAGACATTAACTCCAACGACGCCCCAACCATTAACCCTTTTTCCAAATCTCCTAATACTAAACCAACCAGCGTACTGACAATCAAAGGCCGTTCAAAGTTCAGTCTACCTAACAGTCTAGAGTCCAGAATACAAAATATTCCGATTAACCCCAGGGCAATCGATTGAAACAACATAGCGCAAACCCCTTTCTTTTAAATCATTGTATTTAAATCTTCTTTTTTAGAAGTTGGAACTTGCTGCATAAACTGTGCAACTCCCATTTCTTTCAATGCTTTAGCATCTTCAATTTCACTATCTGTTAAAAAAATTGCGTTACTGAATTGCTTGGCACCTTCTTTTTTTATAATGCCTCCGTAATTAATGGCATTGATTTTAGGATAGCTTTGGCAGAATGTGCGGACATCTTTAGTATTTCCAAAAATCATCATGATATTCTCGTTTAATGTTTCAACCTTTGACATCTTGCTAAGAGTATTTTCAACGGTAAAAATGTTCAATTTAATCCCCTGTGGCTTAGATAGTTCAAGAGACATTTTCTTAAATTCATCATTCGCCGCTTCGTCGTTGACAACAATGATCCGGTTTATTTGTAAAGACTTACTCCAAGAAAATACAACTTGTCCATGTAATAATCGATGATCAATGCGTACGAGTTTGATCATAGATCATCACCTCCTTTTCCTGATGATTGTAGTAGGCGACTACAATCGATTAAAGAATTTTGACTTTCTGTAATAATTGTTTGCAAATCACTAGAATTAATTTCATCTACTTGTGTGGCAATGGAAATCACAAGTGGAAGGTTCATCCCCGTGATAAGATGTATTTCAGGATTTCCCTTTAAAAGCGCTAACATTTCATTATTCACGCTACCACCTAAAATATCGGTTAGAATAAATAAATTTTTTGTCCCCCTTTTTTTGATAAAGCGTTGCATTTGTTTTTCAATCGACTCATCTTCATCGCGATAGGCCGATAATGCATAGATATTATTTGCTGGTCCTAAAATCATTTCAGCAGTTTGTTTTAAGCCTTGAGATAGTTCTCCATGACTTGCTAGAATGATAGTATTCATATTTTCTTCCCTCCTTACTGACACTTTATTACAAGCAAGATATGTGCCAAGTTTTGTTTGGCATAAAAAAACCGACACCACGCTTTTCCCCCAACACTTTCAACACATCGCCTGCTTATGTAGATAGTGTTGAGATGTATATTAAAATGTGTTGAAAGAGTCCATCTTCTTTATTGCGACTTATTACCTTCAGAATTACAGAAGAAAATTTTCAACTTTCCTAGAAAAAAACACTTCAATTGTGACAAATACATCAAATATGCTAAGGACTGCAAATATCCATGGACCATCCATATTGTATGTTTTACCTGATAACAAAAGTTGAACGGACTCCTTCAGCTCTTAAACAAGAGACTTGATATATTGATATTATTCATTGTTGAAATCATATAATTCCTTTACATACAAAAAAAGCAGTCATCAATAATTGATGACTGCCGAGATTTATTTTGTTTATTTTGGTGCAACGTACGTTACATTATTGGAACGTGCGATACTATTTGGAATAATGCGATATGAAACCGTTGAGGGACTTACAACATTTCCTTCTGAGACTAAGATTCCATCTGGACCAACCGCTTCGACAAAAGCTACATGTCCATAAGCTGAGCTAGAACCGGCGATACCAGGATGGAAACTTACAGCATAGCCTACCTTTGGCATAGCAGTTGTTTTATAGCCTAACCGTGAACCTTTTTGGCCCCATTCACCACCATTGCCCATGAAGTTATCGACATGACCACCAAGCTGGGTAATTCGGTTGTATACATACCAAGTACATTGCCCCACTGGATATGAGCCTGAAGTATTGTAGTTTTTACCATTATAATCCGGGAAAATCATCTTGTTTCGATAGTAAGCCGGAATATTTTGGCGGGATTGAATAATCATTCCTGTTTGCGTTCCTTCAGGTGTTTTGGGTTCATCGTATTGCGTAAGATGATACGCCGCAATAATAGAGTTTAATTTGTTACTATATTGAGTATCGGTCGCGTATTTTCCCATTAAGTGATTAGTCGCTTGTAAGTAATTCCCTGCTTCTGATCGCCAAGCATCTTGATAAAAGCTATCGTTACCAGCGATACCTCCACGAATTAATTCAACGTAATCTTCTAGTGATTCTTTGTAGCTAGGATAACTTCTGAAATTAGCCGTAATTTGATACAATTCACCATTGCCCTTATCCTCCATGGTCTTCATCGCAACAGAAGAACCCGAATGGGAACCTTTAATACCAAATAAATTGTAATACGGGGCTTGGGATAAGCCACTTCCACCAGAGCCACTTTCTAAAATAGCTTGCGCAATCATGACAGAAGCAAAAACATCATATTTCAAGCCTAATTCTCTTGCATTATCTGCAATTGTATCGATAAAACGCTGCGTAATCGGATTTTTCTTAAAATCAATTGTAGCAGCGTAGCTTGCCAAAGTTTTTTCGCCTTTTTTAGTTAGTTTCAAATCGGTAGGCATGCTTATAGCAAATGTTGGATTTTCAATCACGCCATACTTTTCCGTTAACAATGAACTTTCTTTTTGATCAGCTTGTTTCTCTCCATCAGCTTCGATTTTCACCACACCAGCGGCATTTACTTCATAACCTTGAAGGGTAAAAATTTGAACGCCAGGTAATGCTTTAGAATTTGTTTCATTAGTCTCGCTTTTTTCTTTATTAGCATCTGCTTGATTTTTCTTAGCTTCTTCTTTTAATTCGCGTTGCTCTTTTAGTGCTTCGTGATTTTCATCTGTAGCCATCATATATTTTCCTTGACCCAAATATACAGCCACTTTGTTCACTTGCTTATCTTGCCAAAAAAGCAAATCTCCCGGTTGCGCTTTTTCAAGTGAAATTTCTGAACCAACTTTTTTCATTTCTTCATAAGTATCACCCAGGGCTGCACCGAATATCTCGCGATACAAATAATTAGGTAAGCTTAGATTGTTGAAGGCGTCCGGTGCTTTTCCATCCTTTTCAAAAGGCTTATTCAAAGTTTTTAAGGCAGCGGCAATCAATGCTGCTTGTTTTTTATCTTTAAAACTACTCAATAATGGCAATTCGAAACCATTCAAATTGGAATCCGTCAAGCTGTCGACAACCAAATTGCTATCTAGTTGCTTAGAGCTTTCAGTTTGGTTAGGTCCTTGCGTATCTTGTTTTGACGTTGTTGCCTGGCTAGTACTAGGTTTTGGTTTTTTATTATGACTTGTGACATTTGGTTTGTTGGTAACTGGTTTGTTCACAGCCGGTTTATTTTGCGCTGGTTTATTGGGTGTTGGCTGCGGCTTAGGATCTGGCTTTGGTTTGGGATCCGGTTTAGCAGCTTCTGCCTTTACTAAAGCATTGATTGCCTTTTGCAAATCGTTTTGGGCTTTCCCAACTTGATCAATTGTTGCATCCTCATTTTTCAATATTCCGTTTGCAATCTGGATTTGTGTTTGTAATGCTTTAAAAGAAGCTGGTGTATAGTCGCTGGCATTAAAAGTAGCCGCTTTTGTTAGTAACCTTTGTAGATTAGATTTATCTGCTTTAAACTCTAGGCCGTTTAAAAGAATATTGATATTTTCCGCACATGTTGTCACACTAACTTGGTCCGCTTCATTATCAGCCAACAATGTTTTTGCTTGATCATATAATTCGGCAAAACGTTCACTAGGATAAGTTGATGGACGATATTGTTGCGCATTTGCTATTGCTTCTTCCAAAAGTTTAAACTCTTGTTCCAATTTTGTTTTATCAACCACCACAGGTGAAGGTTCAGGAACTTGTTCTTCACTACTCTCTTGGTTTACTGTTTCCGTTGTATTTTCTTGCTCTGCTTGACTAGAACCACTAGTAGCAGCTACATTTGCATAAGCTGGCGCGCTTTGAGAAAACAATACCAACAACACACTAAATGCTGAAAGTGCACGTCTTAAACGCAAACTATTTCTTTTTTTCATAGAGCAACCCCCTTTTATTACCTCGCTATTATATTATCACAAATTCTCATTAAATTCTAAGCAAGAACGACCATTAAATTAAAATAACTAACGTAACGATAACAAGATTGCAAAAAAAGAATCCTACAGTCCCATGGGATACAGTAGGATTCAGATTAAGACGGGACCAATTCAACCATTTTTAATAAATAAATTTCATTATTTTGACGCTAGTTTTTCTAAAAACAAAAGTATAAATAACTTTATTTTTCAAAATACAATTGGTAAGCATTTCGCATACCAGATGGAATAGGAAAATGAACTTGACCACAATAAATAAAACCTAACGTTTCAATCGTTTTAATCATCGGCTTATTTTCAGGGTATGTATCAATTCTGATATCCTTGTAACCTTCTTCATGAGCCACTTCTATTAATTCTCCTAAAAAGCGACGCGCAATACCTTGTCCAGTAAAGTTTTTATTTACAGCCACACGATGAATGGCAATATAGCCGTTAGAATCTTCTTTGATCCATTTACCCGTAATCGCACTATATACAGGATCAACGCCTTTTACAAGACTGGCAACGGCGACAATTTTTCCTTGGACGATGGCGATCCAACAAAAACGATTGACAATGTCTGTCGCCATTTGTTTACTATCGGGACCATAGCCGTTTTGCCATTGCGGTAATCCTTGTTGCTGCAGTGAAATACGGCCATCTTCAATTATCTTCATAATATCTGGTAGAATATTTAACGTAGCTAACTGTATTTGCATTTTAAACTCCTTTACTAAAATAGACGAAAAGAACTAATGGGATAAAAACGTAAACGAAATGCTCCGATAATTTCATCTCGATGAATCGATCCAAAATTACGACTATCCGTGGAATGATCGCGATTATCACCTAAGACAAAATACTCTCCTTTGGGAATTTGATAAATAAAATTATCCATTTCCCATACCATGTCTCCGGTTTTAAAATTTTCATTTGTAGCTTTATCATCAATGTATAAATCGTTATTCTTGTACTCAATTTTTTCACCTGGCAGACCAACTACGCGCTTAATAAATTTTTCTTCTTCACTAAATTGATCAGGATTTTTCAATACTACGATACTAAAGCGTTGCAATTTGCCAATTTTCAATGCGAAGCCACGATCACTGTCATAAAGAGTTGGTGCCATAGAAGACCCGTCCACAATTACAGGTGAGAAAATGAATATTCGAATGATTACTAAAATGGCAATAAAACCACCGAAAATCCCGATATCTCGAAGCGATATCTTCATTTTTTTCATATACACCCTCCTTTGACAGATTTAATTGAGTTAAAATGGTTAAAACAACATTAAAAAAATATTAATCAATACGAAAGCCGCACTATAATGTGTAACTTCTCATAATTAATATATAACAACCCTATCGCCATTTCAATGAATATCCTTTTATTGTAGAAGATAAAAAAGCTGAGCGGCGTCGTTCAGCTCTTAAGCGATTTATCAAGTTGTCGTCTTAGTGCCGTAGAAAGTTCGTTCGTGAAGCTAAATCCCAATAACCTTAGTATATCACCTTATCCCTTTTAAAAATCCTATAATCTTTTTACTCATAAAAAAAGATTGCACTAAAAAGTGCAGTCTTTTTTATTTTATGCAATAGTTTTTAATTGCCCACGAAAGTCAGCAATTGTTTTGTATCCTTTTGCTTTCATAATAGCAGTTAACTCTTCTTGCAACCGATCAAAAATCATTGGGCCTTCTTTTTGTAGCTGTGTACCTACTTGGAGCATCGTTGCACCACATAATAAATGTTCGTAGGCATCTTGACCCGTTATAATGCCGCCGGTTCCAATAATTTTAATTTCAGGCTTTAGCCGGGTATAAAATGCCCGCACATTGGCTAACGCTGTCGGTTTTACATATTCCCCACCAATTCCACCAAAGCCATCTTTGGGCTTAATGACAACTTGATCACTAGTTGGATCAATATACAATCCATTACCAATACTGTTAATGGAATTCACATAAGTTAGCGGATATTTATTTAAAATTGCTGCCATTTGATCAAAATGAGCCATATCAAAATACGGAGGTAATTTTACCCCTAACGGTTTAGTGAAAAATTCAAAGATCCGCGATAATGTTTCATCTGTCAACTCAAAATCATAGGCAACTTGTGGTTTCCCTAGAACATTGGGACAAGACAAATTCAATTCCGTTACACCTTTAAAATCACTTGCTTCAATTTCTTTTAACATAGCAATATTCTCTGCTACACTCATACCCGCTACTGAGAAAAATAGTGGTCGTTCTGTTCTTTCTTGTTGTTGTAAAGCATACTCCAAATAATATTTAAAACCTAGATTAGGAAGGCCCATTGAGTTAATACTGCCTAAGGGAACGTCAAAGTATCTTGGTGCAGGATTGCCATCTCGTTTTTCCGGCGTGGCACTTTTCATAATATATGCCCCTGCGTTTGAAGCAGCCAGCTCATCAAGTTCACTAGTCGTCATACAATGGACGCCAGATGCGTTCATAAAAGGGTTATCAAAATCAAAATCTAAGAAGTTGGTGGTTAACACAAAATCGCCTCATTTCATTTGGTTGGACTTAGCATAGCGATTTTTTAATATAAATTCAATAGTATCTTTAGTAACTCTGCAAAAAACAACAGATTCGTTCGCCTTTACCTATTTTTAGAAAACAGATGATTTACAAATAGACAAAAACAAGTTATTATTTGAAAAGAATTCTAAAAGGGGTTGCTGTTATGAATGAAACGCGTAGTAAACAAGAAGTTGAAGAGATTAAAGAGCGTATTTTAACTGCTTTAGAAACTGTGATTGACCCTGAATTAGGGATAGATATAGTCAATCTTGGTCTAATATATGATATTGAATTTGAAAGCGAAACTGGTGAAACAATCATCAAAATGACGTTAACTACAATGGGCTGTCCTTTAGCAGATATTTTAACCGATCAAATTCATCAAGCTTTAGTTGAGGTGCCAGAAGTTACCAAAACAGAAGTAAAATTAGTTTGGTATCCAGCTTGGACAACTGACAAGATGAGTCGTTATGCCCGAATTGCCTTAGGGATTCGTTAGACTTTATACTATCTAAAAAGCGTATGCGTCACACAACTTGGTGAAACGCATACGCTTTTTTTCTGTTGCGATACTTTGCTGGAACAAGCAAATACTTAGTAGCCTATTTTTGCGTGTTAGCTCTTTTTAATCGGATTAATTTATCACATTCTGTAATTGCTAAGATGATAACTCCTGCAATAAGTGCAATCCCCCATTCCAATGGCGATAAAGCACCTGTATAAAACCAAGTTTGCATAATTGGCAGATACGTTAACATGAGTTGCAATAAAAGCATGACCCCAATGATCACAAAAGCTTTCGGATTTGTAAAGAAGTTCTTGGAAAAAAGCGGCGCTTTCGTGCGGATATTGAACAAGTAAAAAATCTTACTTAAGACAACAATATTAATCATCATCGTACTAGCAACTCTGGTTGTGACACCTTGTGAAAGTAACCACTCATAAGCGACAAGGCTTATAGCTGCTACTAAAATTGAAACATATCCCATTTGAAAAATATCATGACGATTAAAAATCTTTCCCTTTGCTTGGCGTGGTTTTTTTGACATAATATTTTTTTCTGCCGGTTCAAAAATGAAGGCAAATTGAATTGTAATCGCCGAAACCATGTTAATCCAAAGAAGTTGAGTTGGCTGTAATGGCATGTCTTTTTGCAATAAGATTGTAAAAGCAATAATCAAGCCTTCTGCAAAAGAAGTGGGAAGCAAAAAGAGAATACTTTTTTTGATATTGTCATAGATGCGCCTACCTTCACGGATAGCAATAGCCATTGTTCCAAAATTATCATCAGTTAAGATCATATCTGCTGAATCTTTGGCGACATCTGTCCCCTTTTTGCCCATTGCAACACCGATATCAGCTTTTTTTAAGGCAGGTGCATCATTGACTCCGTCTCCTGTCATGGCAGTTACTAAACCATTTCGTTGCAAGGCGGCGATAATTTCCAACTTGTTTTTAGGCGTCGTACGAGCAAATACTTGATTCTCAATTACCGCCTGCTCCAGTTCGGATGAAGACATTTGATCTAGTTGCCCACCAGTCACAACTGAAATTTCCGGGGCCAAATTCAATTTTTCAGCCACAGATTTTGCTGTTAGCGGATGATCGCCAGTAATCATTTTAACTTGAACCCCTGCCCGGTTCATCTCTTTTAAAGCAGGAATCACGGCCTCTTCAGGAGGATCAATGATTCCAGCCACCCCTAAAAAGTTAATACCCGTTGCTAAAAGCTCTGGTGTAATTTCAGTGATATTTGCCGGGACAACTTTGTAGCCAACCGCTACAACACGTTTACCTTGTTCGGACAAAGTAGTGACTTGTTGCAACCAGTATGGCTCATCAAACTTTGATTCTGCATAAGCTTTTGCCATTAAAAACAGTTTATCAGGGGAGCCTTTAATAAATAGCAAACGTTGCTTTTCTTTAGTTTCGACAAGTTTGGCAATATAACGATAATCTGAGTCAAAAGGCAACATATCAATTTCTTTATACCTCGGTTGATTGGGAAATTGAAATTGCTTGTAATAAAGTGTCAGAAAGGCTCCATCAGTTGGTTCTCCATTAATCTTCCAGCCGTCTTCTTGAACTAGAACAGTATCATTTGCTTCAAAACCAGCTTCTAAAAACAACTTTAATTCTTCATCTAACAAAACAGTTTTATTTTCACTGGTAGTGATGTTGCCAATTGGTGCATACCCATCACCAGTAACACTTAACTTACGTTTTGAGAGGATGATTTCTTTAACTGTCATTTCATTCTTGGTTAAGGTTCCGGTTTTATCTGTAGCAATAACGGCCACCGAACCTAATGTTTCAACAGCGGGTAACGTTTTGACGATGGTGTGATTTTTTTTGGCCATATCACTTACTCCCATCGCTAAAACGACAGAAGTTGTCGCCGGTAACCCTTCTGGAATTGAACCGACAATCATCGTCACAACAGCTAAAGAAAGAACTGAAATTGCATAAGTTTCTAACAACAGACTAATAATGAACAAAAGAATAGAAGCACCAATAATCATCCATGTAATTCCCTTACCTAAATTATCAATTTCCTTCATAAGGGGTGACTTTTGTCTTTTCGTCTGTGAGACTTCGGTTGAAATTTTACCAATTTCACTTTTTGCCCCAGTCCCAATAACAATCCCAATCCCGCTGCCAGCTGTCACAGAAGTTGATGCAAAAGCCAAATTTTTTCTTTCTGCCAAAGGCGTACCAGCATCGCAAATTTTTGCGGAAATTTTTTCCACTGAATCCGCTTCACCAGTTAATGACGATTCTTGAATGCGTAAATTATCCGTTTCCACCATACGCAAGTCAGCAGGAACGTTATCACCAGCTTCTAAAAAGACCACATCTCCTACTACTAATTTTTCTGCTGCGATATCTTGCCGGACACCATCGCGATAGACGGTAGCTTCTTGTGATAACAAATTTTTAATTTTTTCCAATGCATCCGCCGCACTTGCCTCTTGATAGTAGCCAATCAAGACGTTGACAATGACTACAATCGCTATAATAATCGCGTCAGAAGTATGTCCCATTACCAAAGTCAACGCAGCAGCAAATAGCAAAATGTAAATAATCATATTATGAAACTGGCGCAATAATAATTTCCACTTGGGCGTCTTTTGACTGCTTAATTGATTCAATCCCTCTTTTTCTAAACGACATTTTGCTTCTTGGCTATCAAGTCCTGTTTCTATATTTTTTAGACCGTATCTATTTAATACTTCTTGTTCTTCTAATTGAAAATCTTGATATTTTTCCATTGTTGGTTAAGCTCCTTCAAAATTTAAATAAACGACAAATAAGCCCCTCATTGGTTAAATACAACCGCAGACGTGCTTTGTTTACTCAATTAAAAAGTAAGCCATACCAACTAAATATCTCTGCTCTCCTTCAGGCGAGTCTTCGTCCAAAAAAACCATCCCCTTTCCTATAAACTAAAGATAAATAATGAGTAAATTAAAATTTATCCGTTCCATTCAAAATAGCACATATTATTCCAAAAAGGAAAAATTTCTCTGCAAAAATTGAGATTATCTCTTTAATTTTATATTTTTCTTAAATTTCCGTATAATTTTATTGGATCATGATAAAAACAAGCAAATTATTCTCATTTAAACCATCTTCAAATTATGGGTAGCAGATACAAAATATTGATTATACTGTTTCCCTTCAATTCTTCACACTAACAAAAAAACGAACTCTTCCAAAGGTTAAGAAGTGCTAGCAATAATAAAGTGCTAAAGAACTTTTTAATCATTCGAATAGTCCGTTTATCTGGGATCTTTATGTTTCGGAATTTTTATTAATTATTTATGCGCCTTTTTCTTTGTCATTTTTATTTCAGGAAAAACTCCTGTTGCCTTAAAGGTACGTTGATCATCTTCGCTGGCAAAGCGTCCGATAATTGATTGAGTAGGAACAAAATCAACAAACGCATTTTCGTCGACTTCTAAAATTGCTTGTTCCAAATCATATAATTCATATCGTGTAACGACCATCATAATCATCTTACCTTCTACACCTGAATAGCCTCCCATAGAAGGCAGCAATGTCATTCCACGAAAAATATGCTCGGAAATATTTTGGCCAACTTTATCAGGCTTCGTTGTGATAATAAAGGCAGTGACTTTTTGATGACTCGTATGAATCGCATCTACAACATGACTCATTGCGTAAATAGAAATGATGGTATATAAAGCACTTTCCCAATTAAAGATGAAGCCAGCGATTAAAACGATAATGCCATTTAACAATAACATAAAATTACCGACAGTTTTACCAGTGGTATTTGATAAAATCAAAGAAACGATATCTAATCCACCTGTTGTAAATCCAAGCTTCAAAGACAAACCACCACCGACACCTAATAATACCCCCCCAACAATGGCATTCATCAAAATGTTATTTGTGACTTCTCCTTGCGGGATAATGATCGTAAATAATGAAACACTAATTACATTCATAAAACTCCAAAATGTCGCAGCTTTTCCTAATTTTAAAAAGCCAACGATAAAAATTGGAACATTTAATAGAAAAATGAAAATACCAGTATCAAAAGTGATACCAAAGTATTGTCGACCTAAAGAAACAACAATTTGTGCCACACCGTTCATTCCTGCGGCCAGTACTTGAGCGGGGATTAAAAAGAAGTTCAGTGCTACAGCAGCAATTACGCCCGAGAGCAAAACAACTCCAATTTTTTTCATCATTTCCATTTGTAGATGCTGCTGCCAAACTTTTGTCACAACCTTCAATCTCCCTTTGCAATAAATTATTTTACTGTCGACAACGACAAAGTTATTCCATTTCTAATATAGCAGTTGTCGCTTTTAATGCAATCATTTTACCCACTTTTTATTCCCAAAAAGACAATAAATTTTTCTTTAATTCCTGACGATTGTGAATTGGCAAAAAATGACGCCAATGAGCGGGGAAAAGCACCTGATAATCTGTCCTTTCAAACCGTTGATCAACTAACAAAACTACACCAAAATCATTTTGATCACGGATCACCCGTCCAGCAGCTTGCAGCACCTTATTCATTCCAGGCAAACGATAAGCATAATCAAAACCTTTTTGTGCACCATAATATTCCTTAATCAGCTCTTGTTCATGATTAATCTGGGGCAAACCGACAGTAACTACCATACTACCAATTAAGCGGGTACCTTTTAAATCAATTCCTTCAGAAAAAACGCCCCCCAATACACAAAAACCGACTAAAGATGTTGCGGGTTCGGCGACAAATTCTGCTAAAAAGTCCTCTCGCTGCGTTTCGGTTAATTCCGTATTTTGAATTATAGCCCTTATCTCAGGATAGGTTGTTTTAAAAGTTTCTGCCACTAAATCCAAATAGGCATAAGAGGGTAGAAAAACAAAATAATTACCATTTTTTGCTGTCACCATTTCATAAATTGCCGCCACCAAATCTGACAAACTATTTTCTCGCTGCTTATAAGTTGTCGGAATATAGTCTAATAAGAGCAATGCTTGATGTTCTGGGGGAAATGGGCTGGGCAAACGATAACGCAAAGCATCTGCTCCTCCACCTAAAACATCTTGATAATAACCTAGCGGAGTAAAACTAGCGGAAAATAAGACCGCCCCTTTCCCTTTGGCTAACATTTGTTCCAAAAAAGGAGCAGGATCTAAACAAAACTGTTTAATAGTCACGTCTTGATATTGCCGCATAACAGTAGTTATATAATTATCATCATACAGTTCACTGATTTTAAGATAATTTAAAACAGTAAAATAATAATTGAGTGCTGTTTCCTGCGCCTTATTTTCCGGATTTTCCCCTAACCATTCTTGAAGTTTTTCACTGACTTTATACAACTGTTTGTTCAAGCTATCTGCAGGCAAAGTTTGGGCAAAAAAATTATCCTTTTTTTCTGCTACAGCTGTTTCAATTAAGGTAAATTCATCATCTAATTTTGTGAGGCTACGACGTAATTTATGATCCTGTTTTGGCAACATATTCAACAAATGTTCGCCGCTTTGACGATTAATCGCTGCTGAATACATTTCTTTTGAACGCGAAACAAGATTATGTGCTTCATCAATTAAAAAATAATAGTTCTCATTTTCCTCTTCAAAAAAACGCCGTAAGTATACAGTTGGATCAAAAAGATAATTGTAATCCCCTATAATGACATCACACCACAGGCTAACATCTAATGAAAGTTCAAACGGACAAAGGGTATGCTTTTTTGCATATACTTCAATAACAGAACGGGTAATCTGATTTTCATGATGCAATAAATCCCATAAACCCTCATTAATACGGTCGTAGTATCCGTTGGCAAAAGGACAATGCTCTGGAGTACAGTTTCGTTCTGTTAAAAAACAAATTTTGTCTTTTGCCGTTAAAGTTACACTTTTTACTTCAGCACTACTTTGAGCGCTAAGCGCTTTTAGCGCATCCTCTGCTACTTGGCGTGTAATGGTTTTGGCCGTTAAATAAAAAATGCGGTCATTGTTTTCTTCCCCTAAAGCTTTTAGCGCAGGAAAAAGTGTTGAAATAGTCTTACCTGTCCCAGTTGGCGCTTCAACAAACAAGCGTTGTTGTGTTTTCAAGGTTTTGTATGCTGCAACAGCCAATTCCCTTTGCCCTGTACGAAATTCATCAAATGGAAATTGGAGCAACTGTAATGAAGTATTTCGGACTCTACGCCAATTATTTTGAAATTCCAGCCATTTTTGGTATTCATTAATTAAATCAGAAAAAAAATCTGCCAATTCCGAAAATTGGAATATTCGCACTTCTTTTGTGATTTTTTCTTCTATAGTTTGGAAATAGGTTAATTGAACACTTATTGTTGCCAATTCTTGTTGTAATGCGTAAATATAAGCATAGACCATCCCTTGATAGAAGAACAATTCTTTTTGCTCTGAAGCCAATTCTTCAAAAGGAGTCTCAGAGGTTTTAATCTCATCAATGACATAACCTGCCTCGTCTTGAAATATACCATCAGCGCGGCCCTCTACTGTTAATTCATCTTTTGCTACTTTTAGAGTATATTTCAAAAAGACTTCTTTTTGATAATCCTCCCCCGCAGCTTTTTGCAAACGGCGATGAATTTTGGCGCCTTCTTGTGCAGTATGGCTACTAGTATGACGACTGTCGATACTGCCGCTGCGTAAAATAAACTCTACTAATTTTCGAACAGACACGCGAGCACTTTGCAAAAGACCACCTCCTATCACTGAACTTGAAAGAAAAATTTATCACACCGCGTTTAAAAGCGCAAAAATCAGTGTGCAATTTTTTGAAATACAACTCAATTTAACAGAAATTATATGGAGAAACAACTGTTGAATTGAAACGACTAAAAAGCTGCAGCATCATTGCTACAGCCTTTACACAAGGTGGCCTCAACTTAAGAAACAAAATCTAGCTTTTATTTCCGTTTTCTGATTTCTGCTAAAAACTTTTTAATGATTGAAGTATCTATTCCAAGTTTACGATAATTTTCCAAAATGGATTCTACTTCTAACCACAAATAACCTAAATAAAATACCCATAACATTGCAACGCCGGTACTTGCTGGTAAAATAAAGGCTACTGGTACAAAAAAAAGCAATAAAAACATACTTGCGAGCTTACGGATAATCCCATTAATGCCAATCCGAGAAGATACCGTCTTGGTTAGCGTTGCTGCGACCATCCCACTAAAAAAATCGAAAATCATAGCAATAGCCAAAACTGCCACAACGTTAAAAATACCCGTCTGCTCCAAAAACAATAGAAATTGCCAAAATTGATGATACATTTTCATCTCCTCCTTCCTAGTAACAACGAAGAAGAGGAAAGAAATGTCAAATACTATTCAAAAAAAGTATCTGTTTCTGGGGTCACAATTGCGATTTCATAATTTGCTTGCGGACAAATCTTTTGGATATTCTCACAAATACGAGTCAAAGCAGCCACACGAGATGCCACATCGGTATTGGCATTTCCTTGCATGATTAATAAAAGATTTTTAGTTGTTGCCGTGATTTTATAAGCTTCGCCATCTCTGGCATCAAGATAAGCCATCACACCGTTTAAATCGCGATAAAGAATATCTCCAATCGCTACTTGTTTTTCACTTGAACCAATGGGAAAAAAGACAGCTGGTTCTTCTGCTCTGGTAAATTCGACAAATTCTGTAATCGTATCATAATCATGAGCCCCAATTGCCAAAAATGAATGAAGTGCTTCAGCATTATACAAATCTACAATACTATTTACTCGCGGCATCCTGCCACGACGCTGAATATTTTTGATGAGAGCCTCAGCTGTTGGCGGATTTTTTTTCACACTTTGCCCAATTTTTTGCATTTTTTCCCGATAACCAGCAATAACAGAATGAAGACGGATGGCTTCACGATCATAACTTGCCGCTAATTCTTCGCTGTCCGCAATATATTTTTCTAATTCGCCAGTTAACGTAGCATCGGGATTCACATTACTTACTTTCGCCACTACAATTGCTTCCATCCCTAATTGGACTATGCTATCGCGTAAATAAAATTTCACATTCACAAACCTCCATTACGACTTTTTCCTTTATCATAGCATATCTATCTGCAGTATTTCTTCAGACGTCTCTCTTTGTTTGTTTTAGTTCTTTAAGCTATACTGAAAGGGACAAACGTTGTTGGAGGCGAAGAAATGGAAATTATCAAAATTCCCACTGGTGCAATCCAAGAGAATTGCTATCTAGTAGTAAAAAAAGAAAATCTATTAATCATTGATCCTGGTGCTGAAGGCCCTTTGATTATGCAAGAAATTGATAAATTAAAGGCAAATCCAGTCGCGATTTTATTAACCCATACTCACTATGACCATATCGGTGCTGTGGATGAATTGCGTGAATATTATAATATTCCAGTTTACGTCAGCCCTTTAGAAGCAGATTGGTTACAAGATCCGCTTATGAATCTTTCTGGTTTAGGTCGCCATGATGATTTGGAAAATATTATCGTGGCACCAGCGGATTTCTTATTTGAATTGAAGGAATACACTTTAGGGGAAATGACATTTACCGTTGTGGCAACGCCAGGTCACTCCATTGGCAGTGTTAGCTTTGTCTTTGATGATTTCGTAATCAGCGGGGATGCACTATTCCGTGGGAGCATTGGGCGCACCGATTTACCTACTGGCAATTTGGAACAGTTATTAAACAGCATCAAAACTGAACTTTTTACTTTACCAGATGAATTTCCCGTCTATCCAGGCCATGGTGAAACTACTACGATAGAACGAGAAAAACAATCCAACCCTTTTTTTAAAGGCAAACTTTAAAAGATTGACTAGTCATGAAACTAAATTATTTTATAAAAGGAGATTTTTAGATGGAAAAAGTTGAACTTTACGTTATTCGTCATGGCAAGACCATGTTTAATGCATTACAACGTGCTCAAGGTTGGTGCGACACCCCTTTAACTGAAAAAGGAGCGGAAATGATTCATTATTTAGGATTAGGTCTGAAAGAAACAGATTTCGTCGAAGCTGTTTCCAGTGATTCTGGGCGTGCCATTGAAACCATGCGGATTATTTTGGGAGAACATCCTAAGGGCAGTAAAATTTCTTATTCTCTTGATAATCGGATTCGCGAATGGTGTTGGGGCTCTTTGGAAGGCGGTTATGATTCGGAAATGTGGGGTGTTTTACCACGCGTTTTAAATTTTAAAGACAGTGAGGAAATGTGGGAAACAAATATTTCTTTTGAAAAAATTGCTGAGGCCGTTAAAGATGCCGATACTGCAAACTGGGCAGAAGATTTTGAGACAATTAAAAATCGCGTTCTTTCCGGCTTTGAAGATATCGCCCATCGGGTTCAAAAAAACGGTGGCGGTAAAGCAGTGATTGTATCCCATGGTTTTACTATCGCTTTTTTACTTAATTTAATTGATGCCAACCAACCCGTACGCGTTGATTTACAAAATGGTAGTGTTACGCGCTTAACTTATGACGAAAATGGAAATTTTGCTATCGAAGAAGTTGGCTCTACCACATTTATTAAAGAAGGCCAAAAGATTTCAAAAAATCTTTTAGCATAATTCCCATATTTAAAGAGATTATAAAAAAATATTTCCATTACAGGCAGTCCGCCAAAAGATTTTGCGGATTGTCTTTTTTTTGTAAAAGACTCAATAAAGCAATTGGTTTTCCAAAAATTTCAAGGTATACTATAGCCTGTAATCTTTTTATCGGCCGAAATGCCGATTACTTATAACTTAAGAAAGGAATGAAAGCATGTTTTTGCTTAACATTTTAAAAGCAATTATTTTGGGGATTATCGAAGGAATCACCGAGTGGTTGCCAATTAGTAGTACCGGGCATTTAATCTTGGCTAATGAGTTTATCAAGTTACAAGAATCAGAAGCCTTTATGACTATGTTTAACGTTGTCATCCAACTCGGTGCTATCTTAGCTGTGATTTATCTTTACTTTAATAAATTGAACCCTTTTTCACCAAGTAAAAGTGACATTGAGAAGAAAGATACTTGGAATCTTTGGTTCAAAGTTGTTGTAGCCGTTATTCCTTCTGTCATTATCGGATTGCCATTGGATGATTGGTTAGACGCCCATTTCCACAACTTCTTTTCAGTTGCGTTAATGCTGATTATTTATGGGATTGCTTTTATCATTGTCGAAAAACGCAATAAAAACGTTACACCAAAATGCACGGATTTAAATAAATTCACTTACAAAGCAGCGCTAATCGTAGGTATGTTTCAAGTGTTGTCTTTAGTTCCTGGAACTTCTCGTTCTGGCGCGACTATTTTAGGCGGTATTTTAATTGGCGCTTCTCGATTTGTCGCTACTGAATTTTCATTCTTTATGGGAATCCCCACAATGATTGGTGCCAGCGGCTTGAAAATTGTCAAATTCATCATGCATGGTAATAGCTTTAGTTTTCAAAGTACAATTGTATTGTTAGTCGGAACTGTTGTATCGTTTATTGTCTCTGTCTTAGCAATTAAATTCTTAATGAATTACCTTAAGAAAAATGATTTTACCGTCTTCGGTTGGTACCGTATTATCTTAGGTGCTATTTTAATCGGTTATTGGTTAATCGCAATGTAACATAAATAAAAACGCAAACTATTTCTTAAATGAGAAAAGGTTTGCGTTTTTATTTATGTGTTTTTAATTACCATCCCGTCAATAATGTCTACGGCTGCTTCACTGGCATTGACAATTTGTTCGAATCGATCATAAACATCTTTCCATTTAATAATTTCTAAAATATCTGTTTCTTCTGTAAACAATCCTTTTTTTAACTCCGAATAAAGACGGTCAGATTCAGATTCTACTCGATTCACTTCATCAATCATTTTCTTTAGTGTTTTTGAGTGTTTAAATTTGGGAAACTCTAACATTGCGGTGTGGACACCGTTTGCTGCACCCAGTACCATCGTTGCAAATTCATCGGTTTGCGGACGCATTTTTTTAATTGCCAAATTTTCAAATAAATATGTTAGTGCGTTAATGCCATCTAAAATATCATCAATACGTTCAGCAATAATTAAAATATCTTCGCGATCAATCGGCGTAATAAAAGCATCATATAATTCATTGGTCAGCTCTGTTACAATCCGGTCACCTTCTTTTTCTAAATCATGAATCTTTTCAGCTTTTGTTACTAACGCTTCAGCGGAATAATCTTTAACCAATTGAACCAATACCTCCGCTGCTGCTGCTGCATTTTGCGTCAAGTGTGCCATTGCTCCTAAAAAGTCATATTGTTTTCTTCGTGCCATTTTTTAAGCTCCTTATCTAAATTAAAAGATTGCGACAAATAATTTCGCCATCAAATAAGCAATTAAACCGCAACCCGGGAACGTCATAACCCAAGCAAAAATCATCTCTTTGACAATTCGCCAGTCTACACTGGAAAGTCTTCGAGAAGCACCGACACCCATAATTGCTGTTGTTTTAGTATGCGTAGTGGATACTGGGATACCAAATATCGAGGCCAAAAATAAAACAATGGCCGCACTAACATCTGCGGAAAACCCTTGGTATTTTTCTAGTTTAACCATATCCATCCCGACAGATTTAATAATCTTCATACCACCTACAGAGGTTCCAAATCCCATCGTAATGGAACACAATGCCATGACCCATAAAGGAATGGTGAAACCGCCCCCGGTTTTTTCCGCCAAATTATTATAATAAAGGCCTAACATAAAGACCCCCATAAACTTCTGCCCATCTTGTGCCCCGTGCAAAAAGGCATTTGCAGCGGCAGCGATTGCTTGACCGACTGTAAAAAATTTATTGGCTTTTCTTCTCGGAATATCCCGAAAAATAATTGCAATAAGTTTAGTAATTAAATAGCCCCCACCAAAACCTAGAATGGTAGAAACAACAAGACCAATTAACACTTTAACCCATTCTTGTCCATTCACAGCACCAAGGCCACCTAACGCCATAGCTGATCCGGTTAAGCCCGCGATTAAAGCATGAGATTCACTCGTTGGGATGCCAAAATACCACGCAGCTACCGACCAAACAACAATTGAAAAAAGCGAAGCGGCTAACGCCACTTGAGATGCGCCAATATTTCCTTGTGCATCAAAACTAACAATATTACTAATTGTTTCTGCTACTTGCGCATTAAAATAAGTCATGACTAATGCACCGAGAAAGTTCATGATTACTGCAATCCAAATTGCCACATTAGGCTTTAATACCCGCGTGGAAACAGCGGTTGCAATGGCATTGGGTGCGTCGGTCCAACCGTTCACAAAAATAACGCCCATTACCAAAGTAATCGTTACAACTAATGCTATCAAAAAGTTACACCACCAAAAAGCAGATTTGTATTTTTACGTTAGTATCATAGCATATTTCAATTTTGTTTGCGTCATTTTTTTAACTTTTTCTGTTAAGTAAAATTTCTTTACAACTTTTATTGCATTGCTTACAATGATTGGGTATAATGACTAGTGTTGATTTGTATGACTTGTCATGCAAAACTTTTTATTCGGAGGTGAAACTTATGCCAAACATTGAATCTGCAATCAAACGCGTGAAAACTAGCACTGCTGCTAACGCTAAAAATTCATCTCAAATGAGTGCTATGCGTTCAAGCATCAAAAAATTCGAACAAGCTGTTGAAGCTGGTGCTGACAACGTAGAAGCTTTGTATAAAGAAGCTAGCAAAGCAATCGACATGGCCGAAACAAAAGGCTTGATTCACAAAAATAAAGCTAACCGCGATAAAGCTCGTTTAAGCAAAAAAATCGCTAAATAGTGTCAAAAAGCGTTGAAGCTTAAGCTTCAACGCTTTTTCTTTGATATAATTTCTTGTTAGCAATGCTCTAGAGATACTAAAAATTTTTAGTATCTCTTTTTACTTACTATATAAACGACTCCTAAATCACTTGGCCATTTTCTTATTGCGCTGTCTTCAAAACAAAGAGCTGAAATAAAAATTCTTTATCCATTTGCCCTGTTTTTACTAAATAGTCATTTTCAATTAATTCATCATACAGGGTCATTAACTGTTTTTCATCATATTTGCGAACTTGTTGCATCGCAAGCTTTACCCGGTAGGGATGCACTTTTAAAGTTTGCGTAATATTTCCTTGTTGATAACCTGCTTTGGTCAATATTTTTGTTTGTAATAATAGTCGGACTTGACCAATTAAAATAGCGTTGATTTTGATTGTTTCTTCTCCTTGCAAATGCAAATCTTCGTAAATACGCAATGCCTTATCCGCATTTCCAGTCAAAACGTTTTCTGTCAATTCAAAAATATTATTCTCCAAAGATTTCGGCACTAATTGTAAAATCACATCTTTTGTCAATGGAGCGCCATTGGCAGCATATAATAGCAATTTTTCCAATTCTTGCATTGCTTTGGTCAAATCCATTTCCGTTAATTGCATAAAAGTATCAAAAGCTGCGCGCTCCAGTTGGATATTTTCTGCGTTTAACGTTTGACGAAGATAGCGTTCTACCTCTTGCTCTTTTAATGGTTGAACATCGATTACAACTGCCTGCTTTTTTAGTAGTTTACTCACTTTTTTGCGCTCATCCAATTTTTCATAAGGGGCGATGATTACCACTACGCCACTTTCAGCTGGCGCATTTAAATAGGTTAAAAAATCAGTCAAATCTTGTTCTATTACATTGCTCTTTTTTTCCGCTGTTAAAAACAGAGGATTTTCAGCGATAATCAAACGCTTATCTTCCAAGGAAAATAAAGATGGTGCCTGAGCTTCTGCTACTACTAAATTCAAAGGATCTTGTTCTAAATCAAAATAAACCAAGTCTAAATCATCTTTTTGCAGTTGTAGACGTTCCATAAAAGCTTGCTTTATTCGGTCTTGTAAATAACTTTCCGTTCCCAAAATAAGATACAAGGGAGCCAGCGGTTTTTCTTTGATTGCTTGTAATGCTTCTTGAGCTTTCATTATCCTTCTCCTTCAAGTACTCTTTTTCTATCCTACCATTTTCTACTATTTAGAGCTAGGAGATTCTTGGATTACTACAGGTGTAGCTTCTGATTGAAAAATACGCCACTTAAAATAAATCATTCCATGTTGGTCAGTCCGTAGTGTCTGAATTTGGTTTTCATTTAATCCTCTCAAAACTTCTTTATGAGGATGACCGAATTGATTGTTTAAACCACAAGAAATGATTGCGGTTTTTGGCGCAACCGTGCGAATAAATTTTAAAGAAGATGAAGTGCGACTGCCGTGATGTCCTAATTTTAAAACATCACTTTTCAGATTGGGATAATCCTTTACTAACTGTTCTTCTCCAGCCTGATGTAAATCACCAGTCAATAAAAAGCGTTGTTTGCGAATTTGAATTTGTAAGACAAGGGAATCTTCATTCTCACCTTGACCGTGGATTGGGGCAAACACATACATTGGAAAAATCCCATTTACAAATGATTTTCCTTTAACTACTCGCAAGGCTGTTTTACGCGGTAGTTTTTTTAAAGTCTTCACCATGTTTTTATGATTTTGACTACCATCACCTAGAATCAATTGTTTTACATTAAAATGGTGCAACACTTCTTCTAAATCCCCCATATGATCCGTGTCCCCATGTGTGATAAAAACCTTATCAATTCTTGTAATACCTAAGGATTTCAACACTGGAATCAAAGTGTTTTGTGCGTTACTATTTTGAATTTTCCGTTGCCAGTCTCTTGTTTCAAACAGCAGTTTCCCACCCGTATCTACCAAAATAACTTCACGATTAAAGCGGGATTTAAACAAAATGGCGTCGCCTTGACCCACGTCTACGAAAACGGTCATTAAAGGAAATAGAAGGCGATTTACCATGAAAGGTAAGAAAACAAGTAACACTACGACTAACCAGCGGGGATATTTCCTTTGATAAAGAAAAACACCTAACAACATAAGAAAAAGGACAAAAAAAGGAGGCAACCAACCAATCGGCAAGGTAAAAAATGTGGTTATGTTTAAAATATTTTCAAAAAATTGAATAAAATTTTCAAATAAAGATGCGAAGAAACTGTCTGTTATAAAAAAGCTACCTACCATGATTATAAAACCAACAGGTAATAAAAAGAACTTGAAGATTGGTAATAATATAATTGTAAACACACCACCCAGGATTGGCCATTCATAGAAATAAAAACCAATAAGCGGCAAAGCCAATAACGTTAACCAACAACTTTTTTTAAGACTCTTAAAAGTACTTTTGGTATTGTCGGTTGTCAACAACAATAGCGCCATGATGAAGGACAACTGACCACCCATTTGGAAGATTAAGAGTGGATCTTTAAATAGGCAGAGTAAAAGAACGATACTAAATTTGTCTAATTGAGATAAAGAGAGAGGAGCGAGTTTTGTAGCAATGCCTAAAAAGAAAGATAAGGTTGCACGCCAAATGCCAATCCCTCCCCCGCTGAACAATACTATTATGCCACCAAATAAAATTAGCAGTGGTAAACTTTGTTTTAAAGTTAAGCGCAAAAATTGCAGAAAATATAAAAATGTTCCTAAAAAAATATGCACATGCAGCCCTGAAATGCTAAAAAAATGTAAAATACCAGTTGGTGATAATACCGCTTGCGTTTCTTTAAAGTCTTGATCTTTATAACCTAAAAACAATGCACTTAAATAAGCCCTCGTTTTATTAGGTAATTTCTGCTTAAGCTGACGAATACAGCTCGCTCGAATTTGTCTGAAATTAAAAGACTTTTTAGTCTGCCATTGCAATTTTTCTACGTTCAAATTACCACAGTAATGGTGACTTCTTAAATATTTTACTTGATCAAAGCCTCCAAGATTACGTTGTTTTCTCCCTTTACTAAATTGGCCATAAACTGTGACAAAATTTTGGGCAATGGGTTTTTGAATTAGATATTCTTTTTCTGCTTTATTTTTTATTCGATAATAACAACTAAAGCGTTCCTGACGTGAGTTTGTACCAGAAAAGCTTAAACTATCACCGTTTATTTTTAGACTGTCTTCTTCAATCTTAAGAACAAATTGTTGTTTTTGAGAATAACTTTTATCAGTCTTTTCTAAAATAATGAGGCAGCGCGGTACGATAAAAAAGCTGCAGATACCAACAACTAACAGAAGTTTGAATTGGCGACTACAGCAAAAATAGATACAGTACAAAGAAAGTAATAATAAGAGCAGTGGCTGTTTTAAATAAATACTACAAATGATTAAGACCAAGGCTAGACTCGGGAAAATCCAGCGATTGGTTAAGCCGTTATTCAGTTACTTCGTTTAGTGAACCAAAAGAAAGTTTTTGAAAATATTCGGGATCTAAGATTACTTTTTGCGCTGTCGCACCGACCTGCGTAATTAATTCAACTGCATAAGGATCATTGTGGTAATCATGTAAGTAATATATTTTACGAATCCCTGCTTGTAAAAGAGCTTTTGTGCATTGTAGACAAGGAAAATGAGTGACATAGACTTCTGCTTGATCAGTCGAAATTCCCAATTTCGCACATTGTAACAATGCATTCATTTCAGCATGAATCGTGCGGATACAGTGGTTATCTACAACATAACAGCCATCATCTATACAATGGACATCCCCACTAACTGATCCGTTATAACCTCCTGCAATAATTCGTTTATCTTTTACCAATGTTGCACCGACCTCAAGACGAGTACAAGTACTACGTAATGCTAAGAGTACCGCCTGTGCCATAAAATATTGGTCCCAAGGAATTCTTTGATCCGTCATAACTTCGCTCCTTTATTATTTTATTTATATTGTAATCGATGCACGTAATTTTTCAACCGTCTTTTCCCCGATTCCCGAAACTTCTTTTAGTTCGTCAATGGATTTAAAATTTCCATTTTCCTCCCGATAGGCAATGATCGCCTCTGCTTTTTTTATGCCAATGCCAGATAAAGTTTGCAATTGTGTCAGGTCTGCCGCGTTAATATTTACTTTTTCTGTGTTATCATTAGTCCCATCCTTAATCTCGTTCAGTGTACTACTATCCCCTATATTTTTAGGGAATATTTCTTTGTGATTTGGTACATAGATCATCTGCTGGTCTTGTAATTTTTTAGCCAGATTAATTTCTTTTTGTTGCGCCTTTTTAGTAAAGCCGCCAGCCATCTGGACTAGTTTTTGCATTCTTGCATCATGGGGTAATTCGTAAACTCCCGGTCTCACTACTTCTCCTTTAATGTCTACGGTAATCGTTGCACTTTGACTTTCACTTTGTTTTGATACCATTTCACTACTAGAACTACTAGGCAAGGTCTCCCATGTACTATTTTCTTTTTGTTTATACCAGATAAAAAATATTCCTATAATTGTAATACAAATGAAAATACCACTACCAATTAACAACTGCTGTTTTTTATCTCCTAAAACATTCATTTTTTTCCTCCTTTCATAGTTAACTACGCAAAAAAAATTATTTATTACTATTAACTAAAATTTCACAAAAAAAAGCAAAACCAGTTTAAAACTGATTTTGCGATTTATAATTTATCCTTTTATTCTTAGCCCATAACTAAAGTTAGCAATAGATGCTACATTATTGCACTATACTTCAAAAAATTTGCCGAGGGCTAGCTTTCTCTAATTAAATTTTGTAACTGTAAAAAATCTGTAGCGTAGTAATCAGCAGAAATATTTTCTAACAATCCTTCATTATCAAAGAAACAAGTTTTTAATCCCGCTTCTTTTCCTGCTACAATATCTAAGAGCCGATCGCCTATCATTACCGTCTGTTTTTTTGGCAAATGATATTTTGTTACTAAATAAAGAAGTGCCTCAGGATCAGGTTTTCTCGCAAAATTATTTTCTTCACCAACAATTTCAACAAAAAAATCCGTCAATTGATAGTGCCCCAACAATTTTTTAGTAGAAGACACAGTGCGATGCGTCATAATAAAGTTACGGCCGCCGTTTTTTTGAACAGCAGTTAACATCTCTGTCACATAGGCAAAAGAATGGGGCCACTTTTCCATTTTATTTTCATATTTATGAAAACGATGCGAAAAATCAGTAAAGTCGAGTTGATAGTGCTGTGTAACGGCTTTTGAAGATTTTTCCTTTAATAATCGATAAATATTTTCGCCCTCAGCGCTAATCCCTTCTTCTTGTAAAACTTTCAGAATTGCTTTTAACATATTGGGATAAGTATCAAATAACGTTCCATCAAAATCCCAAATAAAATCTTTCATTTTCATCAACCTTTAGTTTTTAAATGAATGAATGGGGGCCGGAATACGCCCACCCCGGGCAATAAAGTCGCTACTTTTCGCAGGATTAACTTTCATTACAGGTGCACGGCCTAATAAGCCGCCAAATTCTACCATATCGCCTACTTTTTGCCCTTTAGCCGGAATAATGCGCACAGCAGTTGTCTTATGATTAATTACACCAATTGCTGCCTCATCAGCAATCATAGCCGCAATTGTTGCAGCGGGAGTATCACCCGGAATTGCAATCATATCTAAGCCAACAGAACAAATTGCCGTCATGGCTTCTAATTTTTCTAAATTCAACAAACCATTTTCTACGGCTTTAATCATTCCCGCATCTTCAGAAACAGGGATAAAAGCACCTGATAAGCCCCCAACATGATTACATGCCATTACACCCCCTTTTTTAACGGCATCATTTAAAAGAGCTAAAGCAGCCGTTGTTCCATGAGTTCCAACAGATTCTAATCCCATTTCTTCTAATATTAGGGCAACACTATCCCCAACAGCAGGTGTGGGGGCCAAAGACAAGTCGACAATACCAAAAGGAACACCTAAACGTTTCGAGGCCACTTGACCAACCATTTGGCCCATTCGTGTAATTTTGAAGGCTGTCTTTTTCACGGTTTCTGCTACAACATCAAAGGATTCACCTTTAACTTTTTCCAAAGCACGCTTCACTACACCTGGACCACTAACGCCTACATTAATTTCACAGTCTGCTTCGCCGACCCCATGAAAAGCCCCGGCCATAAAGGGATTATCTTCGACTGCATTGGCAAAAACGACTAATTTGGCACAGCCCATTTCTGAAGCTGCGGCTGTTTTTTTGATTGTTTCGCCCATTAATTTGACGGCATCCATATTAATTCCAGCTCGCGTTGAGCCAATATTAACAGAAGAACAAACAAATTGCGTTTCTTTTAGAGCTTCGGGAATGGAAGCAATTAGCGCTCGATCAGCACCTTGATAACCTTTTTCCACTAAAGCAGAAAATCCTCCGATGAAGTTTATGCCTAAAGCAATTGCGGCTTTATCCAAAGTTTTGGCAAAAGGAATACAATCATTAGTCCCGCTTGCAGCAGCAACAAGAGAGATTGGCGTGACCGAAATTCGTTTATTGATAATAGGAATACCAAATTCGGTTTCAATATCTTCTCCTACTTTTACCAAATCACGTGCTTTGGTGGTAATCTTTTGGTAAATATTATCACAGGTTTTATTAACATCACTGCTGATACAATCTAGTAAAGAGATTCCCATTGTAATCGTACGAATATCTAGGTTTTCTTCTTCTACCATGCGAATGGTTTCTAAAATCTGATTAGTTTCCATGGACTAAGCTCCTTACTATAATTTATGCATTGCATTAAAAATTTCTTCATTTTGAACGTTGATTTTGACACCCAATTTATCACCAACGAGATTCAATTCCTTTTTAATACTTTCAAAATCCGCATTTTGTTTTAATTGCAACATCATGGTCATGGTAAAATAATCTTCCATAATCGTTTGAGAAACATCTAAAATATTGATGTCCAAATCTGCCAGTTTTTGGCTAACACCGGCAATAATGCCCACCTTATCTTGACCGATTACTGTTAAAATAGCTTTCATATTTAAAATACCTCCTGTTTTTTTCGAGTATAGCAAAAATAAGTTAACCTTTCGATAAAAAAAGGAACAAAACCAAATTGTGCTTTAAAATTGTTCGTGTTTATATTAATTTTTTTTCAACGATTTGCAACTTATCATCAAATTCATAAACGATTGGTTGAGCATTGGGAATAGCAATGCTAGCCAATTGATTATCCGGTACTTCTTCCAAGTATTTTACTAATGCTCGTAAACTATTACCGTGACCTGCCACCAAAATATTTTTACCATCCAATAAAAGTGGCGCTATCTGATCTTGCCACAAGGGCACAACCCGTTTTAGTGTTTGCGCTAAACTTTCACCTTTAGGCAGATCTTGGGATGCTAATGCTTGGTATCTTCGGTCAAATGTCTGACTGTTTTCTAACGGTGGTATTTCCCAATATCCGCGGCGCCATTTTTTCACTTGTTCGACGCCATAAAGAGCTGACATTTCATCTTTATTTTTACCGATTAACGCGCCATAATGGCGTTCGTTTAATCGCCACGTTTTTGTAACCGGTACCCATAATTGATTACATTCTTCTAACACCACTTGACTAGTTAGAATTGCCCGTTTTAAAACGGAAGTAAACACCGCATCAAATTGAATATTTTCAGCACTAATTTTCTTACCTGCATTTTTTGCTTGTACCTTTCCTTTTTCCGTTAAAGGAACATCAAGCCAACCGGTCCAATAATTTTCAAAATTTGCAATACTTTCACCGTGGCGTATCAATACAACTTTCATCTTGCCGCCTCCTTATCTCTATTATCCCAGTAATAAAAAGAAATGTCATGAAAAAATTGAAAATTCTTGCAAAACCTCTTTGAAAAAGCTTGTATTTGGTAGCGGTTATGCTACCATTTACTTTGCTTAGATAACACTGTAGAAAAAAATAATAAATTTACCAAAAAATAGGAGTAACGAAATGAAAGATTTGACAAAAGGAACACCTGCCAAACTGATTTTTATGTTTACCATTCCGTTGTTTGTGGGAAATGTTTTTCAACAATTTTACAATATGGTCGACATGATTATCGTCGGCCAAACTATCGGCAAAGATGCTCTCGCTGCTGTTGGCTCCACCGGGAGTATTACGTTTTTAATCATAGGATTTGCTCAAGGCTTAACAGCGGGACTTTCAATTATTACCGCACAACGATTTGGTGCTAAGGACTACAAAAGTGTTAAAAAAAGTTTTGCCGCAAGCCTTGTGATTAGTTTAATTGTCACACTTATTTTAACCTTGTTAAGTTTAATTTTTCTCCGTCCTTTACTGCTTATTATGCAGACACCACCCGAAATTTTTGATCAAGCTCAAGAATTTATCTCTGTCATTTTAGGTGGGATGTTTGCTGCGATGGCATTTAACCTTTTAAGTAACATGGTCCGAGCTTTGGGTGACAGCCGCACCCCTTTGTTCTTTTTGATTTTTGCCGTTATTATTAACGTTGTTCTCGATTTGGTTTTCATCACACAGTTTAATATGGGGGTGGCCGGTGCAGGCTATGCTACAGTTATTGCGCAGATGTCAGCTAGTTTAATGTGTTTTATTTATATTAAACGACGTATCCCATTGCTACAAATTAGTAAAAGTGACTTTAAGGATTTAAAAGAAGAATATCGCGTTCATTTAAATGCTGGTTTACCAATGGCCTTTCAAGCCTCGATTATCGCAATTGGTGCGGTTATTTTACAATCAGCACTTAACAGTTTAGGAACAGATGCGGTAGCAGCCCAAGCAGCTGCCGGCCGAATTGATCAATTTGCTACGCAACCAATGATGAGCTTTGGGGTTACGATGGCCACCTTTACCGCACAAAATTATGGTGCTAAAGAATACGGCCGCATCCTTGAAGGTGTTAAGCAGTGTTTGATTATGAGTATTATTTTCAGTATTGTTGCTGGCATTGTTGTGATTACATTTGGTGATTCTTTTGTGGCTTTATTTGTCAGTCGTAGTGAAACAAAGGTTTTTGAACTTTCACGAATTTACTTTCTTATCGTGGCCAGTTTGTACTGGATATTAGCCATTCTGTTTATTTTGCGTTATACCTTACAAGGATTAGGACAAACCAAAATCCCAACAATCGCCGGCATCATGGAGTTAATCATGCGTTCTTTTGCAGCAATTGTTTTAACACATTATTTTCAATATCCAGGGGCGGCAGCAGCCTCACCACTTGCTTGGGCAGGTTCTGTGATTGTTTTATTGTATTCTTATATTAAAGCGATCAAAGAGTTACGACGCTTAGATCACGAACAAAAAATGCAACTAAATTGAATCAAAAATACCCAATAATCGACTTCCAAACTATTGTGAAAATAGGTTGAAAGCAGATTACTGGGTATTTTCTTCTTTGATAAGAAGCAACTAATCTAATAATTGATCCATATCGACAACTTTACGATAAGAATTAATTTCTGTAATGCCCATTACCTTATCAATATCAATACTAAAGCAAATACCATTGCCAGGTAGGTTAATTTTAATGCCTTTGCCAATGGCATCCATCACTTCATTGGTAAGACTATCTGGTACTAAAGTTAAGATAATATCTTTTTCAGGTTCAATTTCAATTCCAAAGAAACGTCCTTTATCATGTGACCCGGATCCTTTACCATGAAGCAAAGTCCCCCCATTTGCTCCAGCTTGTTTGGAATATTCAATGACGGCATCTCCTATGCCCCGTTCCACAATTGTAATAATCATTTCAAGATTCAATGCCACTGGTTTGTTCATTTTTCAGCCTCCACTTTTACATCTTTTTGTTCTGCTCTTCTTTTATAAATATACCCTAACGCAAGTGTAGATAAAATCGGTGTTAAAGCAATTAATGCAACCACACCAAAGCCATCGATTAATGGGCTACGTCCTTCAATTTCAGCAGCAATCGCAACAGCCATGGATAAGATAAAAGTCGAACACATGGGCCCTGTCGCAACGCCGCCATTATCAAATGCCATCGCCAAAAACATCTTATCTACTTTTCTACCTAAAATGAATACAAGAATATAGCCTGGAATAAGAAAATAATACAAACTAAAGCCAGCTAATAAACGCCACATTGACAAGCTGACAGCAGCCCCAATTCCCAGAGAAACAACAGCTAGTAAAACTTTGCTACGGACAGTGCCGCCACTTTCTTCTTCTACTTGTTTGACCATCACATGAATTGCCGGCTCAGCAAATCCAACTAAAAATCCCATCAAAAAGCCTAATGGAATTAAAATCCAGTTGTAATCCAACTTGGCAATTTCACTACCTAGATATTGTCCGACAGGTACATAAGCAATATTTACACCATGGAGAAATAAAATTAAGCCCACGGTTGTAATGAGAAAACCTTTCAAAATTTGGACAAACTTTTTCTTATTTAATTTGAAACTGGTAAAATTCAACAAGACAAAGAGAAAAACGATCGGAAATATCGCCAATAAAACTTCTTTCATCATCGTGGTAAACCCGCTAAACACTTGTTGTAAAAAAATCATTGGAAGATCACCCCCAAGACCATAACAGCTAAGATTGGACCCAAAGAAGAAACCCCTACCATTCCAAAGCTGTCATTTTCACCCTTACCTTGATGAATCATACTCGTTAATCCACTTGCTAACGCCAAAATAAAAGGGACAGTAACTGGTCCGGTCGTCACCCCACCCGCATCAAAAGCAATCGGCATAAATTCTGGACTGGTAAAAAAGGACGCGATGAAAACTGCCACATAGCCCAGTAACATCATATGATAATAAGACATACGAAAGACCGTTCGTAATAATGCAAACGCTAAGAAAATTCCTGTTCCAACACTTACTACGCCAATCAAGACCGCTTTAGTGATAGCGCCTTCAGAAATTTCAGTGACTTGTTGGGCTAAAACTTGCACAGAGGGCTCCGCTATTGTAATTCCAATTCCAATTGAAAAGCCCAGACTAATCATAATTGCTAAGCTACGACGCTTAATCATATACTCTCCCACTAATTCACCAACACGCAACATAGAGTACTCCGCTCCAAATAAAAACAGCGTCATCCCCACCATCATGATAGCTGCACCGATGATAAATGTCGCTAATTCATCAATAGGCAGAGGTGCAAAAATAAAAGTCAAAATGACAATTAAGATTGTCATCGGTAAAATTGCCACAATTACTTCTTGAAAATTTTTCCGCATACAGTCCCTCCTTAATAAATGAAGTTGCTTTTAAAAATCCAATAACTTTAGTATACATGAAAATGACAAATAAAAAACAAAACTATGTATGTTTTTTAATAAAATGTGATTTAAACTCATTTATTTATTAAGGATACTATTCTTTTAAAGCGAGTAAATCACTTATAAGTACACCCTTAGTCGGTGCAATTGTTAGAGGATATCACGATTCAAATTTCTATTGATCAAAAGCATTCTATTCGTGCGAAAATACCACTTCATCACTAAAAACGTGCTTATAATTAAAAAAATGAATTAGAACCTAAAAAAAACCAACATTCTTGTCTTCAACGAATGAAAACAAAAATGTTGGGTAGTAATGAATTGTTTAATTATCTAAAATTGTTACTTGAACTTGACGACGTCCCCAAGACTCACACTGTGCAGCTGTTGGAAAATGGACATCGATAATGTTACCTTGAATTGCTGAACCAGTATCAACAGCGTAAGCTTCGCCATATCCTTCAACATATAAGTGTGTCCCTAATGGGATGACACTTGGGTCAACTGCAACTGCCATTGGGTTTTCCAATAGGTTTTGACCGGTCGCAGTTACTGTTCCGCCACCTAGTGTATCGGCTGGATCAGAACTATAAGCCGTTGATTCCATCGTGATTGTCCGTACAGAATAGGAATTGTTTGTACTTTGTGAAGTCGTAACAGCTTCCTTTTCATTTTGGGTTTCTGTCTGTGAAGCTGTCGTACTATTATCTACAGTAGTATTGGCTACATTAGCATCTGTATCAAATTTTAATACTTGGCCATCGATAATTAGATCCACATTTTTAATATTGTTTGCTTTGGCAATTGTATTCACATGATTTGTATCTCCGTAATATTTTAAGGAAATACTTGTTAAAGTATCAGAACTTGTAACAGTGTGTGCAACTTCTGCGGCATTGGCATTAACGCCAAAAGCTGCAAAGCCAGCTAAAATGGCAGTTGTGGCAAAAAGTGATTTTACTAATTTCATATATGAATTGCTCCTTTGTCTTTTCGATATTCGTCTCAAACGACTTCCATATCATAACAAGGAGCGAGAGCTGGTAGGTAACAACCACTTAACAGAATATTTCAAATCCACCAAAATTATTACAAAAAAGCCCCGTTTATTTAAAAAGGGAGGCTTTATTGCTTTTATACGTGAGAAAATACCACTTGAGAATTTTCTGACGATTGTCATAAAATACCTTTTCATTTTCCACTAAAAATTAAGAAACTTTTAAACGCGCACGATGTGACCCTTTTTGTTAGCAAACATTACAGAACTATTAATTTGTTACCGCTACATTAGCAACATATCAAAATAAAGTGGCATCCAATCTATTTTTTCCTCGCATGAACTTTTATAAGTTTGTTTATCACCAACGTACCGCAAAAAATAAGTGTTACGGTTTGAATCATCTTATCCGACACATCTAATTGATAATGGAAATTTTTATTTTGCACCTGAACTTTCACTTCTTATTCTCCTAAATCAAACAACAAGCGCCTACTGCTCTTCTTAGCTTAATAAATCCAAAAATCATTTCTAAGGGCATAATCATATGGGTAACTTGGTGTTATCTATTTTTCATCTGCGTATTTTTGGATTTTTGCTGTATATTCACGAATAATGTCCGCAGAATGATGGAATTTTTCTTCTTCACTGTCTGTCATATGAATTTCTAAAATATCAAAAACACCAGAACGATTCAAGACCGCTGGGACGCCTGCGAATATTCCAGTCTCGCCATATTCACCTTCTAATAAAGTTGAAACTGGAACGATAGAATTTTCATCATACAAGACTGCTTTAATGATTCCCACACAGGCAGAAGCAATCCCATAATAAGTTGTTCCTTTGCGATTATAGATTTCCCAACCTTCTTGAGTCGTTTTATAGACGATCTCATCCAAATCAACATCTCCCACAAGCTCGGCATTATCTGCAATAATATCTGTGAAGGATTTACCGGCAATAGTTACAGTTGACCAAGGTACCATTAACGAATCGCCGTGTTCGCCTAATGCATACGCATAGACACTTCTAGGATCTACATCCACCATATCAGCTAAAAAGTTTTGCAATCGGGCAGAGTCCACTGAAGTACCAGAACCAATTACTTGATTTTTTGGTAAGCCAGAAAGTTTGTAAACAAGATGAGCCAACATATCGACAGGATTTGAAACCACCACAAAAATACCGTCAAAGCCGCTTTCCATAACTGGTTCAACAATTGATTTTGCAATCTTTGCACTAATGTCTAAAGTATCTAAGCGTGTTTGGCCAGCTTTTGGGGGAGCCCCAGCAGTAATTACGACAATGTCAGCATCACTACAGTCAGCATAACTGCCAGCTTTTACCCTGACATTCCGGTCTAAAAAGCGAATGGAATTACGTAAGTCTCGTACTTCTCCAGAGGCCTTTTCTGCATTAATATCTACCATCAATACTTCATCGCAAACCCCTTGTGTAATTATACTAAAGGCAGTAGAAGAACCCACCAGCCCACTACCAATAATAGCAACTTTTGATTTATTTATTCGCATATCTTTCACCTCAAAATTATTTTAAACACATCATCATGTTATCAAAACATTGGCTACCTGACAAAGCATTGGTGTTTATTTATTCCAAAAATCTTTTCTGAAATTTTCTTGACGTGATGAAATCTTTCCGCTAAACTAACAGCAGTTGAATATTCAGGGAATGATGATCTCCCATGGACTTATCCAAAACCGCTATTAAGCTAATGACTTCTACAAGTTTATTTGTAGAACCATTAGCTTTTTTTGTTTTTATTTCATTATTAATAAAAGGAGTCTTTTCCTTGGTATTTAACAAAATCATTTTTAGGAGGATTTCAATGCAAAAGAAAACAAGCGTCACCATAGTAAAAGAAAGTGGCATTTTTTATGGAGCCGTTCTGATAGTTGCCGTAGTAACCGGTAGTGTATCTCATTTTTTATTAGCCGGGCTTACATGGGTGGGTAATTTTCGGGATAGTCATTCCTATTTATTATATTTATTACCACTTCTTGGTGTACTTACGGCTTATACTTATCAAAACTACGGAAAAAATGCTGACAAAGGAAACAACCTCATTATTGAAAGTATTCAAAAAGAAGCAGAAGTTCCTGTTCGAATGGGATTTTTTACTTTTATTTTTACCCTTTTATCTCACTTATTCGGAGCTTCAGTTGGTCGTGAAGGCAGTGCTGTTCAAATTGGGGGAGTAATTTCCAATAAGTTAGGCGAGTATCTAAAACTAACTAAAAAAAATCGAAAATTATTAATTCATGCTGGAATTAGTGCAGGTTTTAGTTCAATTTTTGGAACACCTCTGGCTGGAGCCTTTTTTGGCATGGAAATGGCGTATATTGGAAAGATCGAACGAAATGCACTTTTATCCTGTTTTACCGCAGCCTATATCGGAAATTTTAGCGCCCTTGCCTGGGGAACGACTCATAGTCACCATTTCATTTCCCCGACAATCAATGTGTCGCCACAATTTATTCTTATCTTTCTTTTGGCTAGCATTCTTTTTGGCCTGGCAGGGCGACTTTTTGCTTATTTAACCCACACTCTAAAAAGGCTCTATCGGCAAATTTTCGGCAACTATTTATTAAGAGCAGTTATTACAGCACTCATTGTCGTTGTTCTAATGATAGTTTTTCAGGGACAAAAGTATGAAGGATTAAGTCTGTGGATGATGGATGATGCTTTTGCCGGCTTAGCAACAATTCCGCAAGCACTCTTTAAATTGCTGTTTACCAGCTTAAGTCTAGGTGCGGGTTTTCAAGGCGGAGAAGTAACACCGTTGTTTGATATTGGTGCTGCTTTAGGTTCGGGAATTGCAACAACTTTCCAATTATCACCTAGCTTATTTGCCGCTGTTGGTATGATTTGTGTTTTTGGTTGTGCAGCCAATGCACCTTTAACAACTATTATGCTTGGTATTGATTTATTTGGTTCCAAAATGATCCCATTTTATGTGGCAGGGGCATTTATCAGTTATCTTGTATCCGGACATCAAGGTATTTATACTGCACAATTGATCGTACGACCAAAATCTCTTTTTTTACAACATGACAAAGGATATCGCTTATCTGAATTACCTCAAAAAGGAAGTATCAAATGACACCAAATGCTGAGACAATCACTCTGACCAAATTATTTGGTAATAAACGCGTGCATACCATTCATTTCAACAAAACTGGGGCAAAATGCTTCCACATTAAAGTTCACGAAGGAACAATACACGTTTCACACAACCGCTATAGTATGGACAGCGGGAATTGGCTTGATGTGCCTAAAAATGATACTGATACCCAATCTCATCATCTTTTAAAGGCTGGCGAGGAGAAGACTATTCACTATACTATTGGTAAAATATATCAGCAGCCCGATAAAATTTTTATTATGAATCATCATCTCTTTCAGTCAGCCCGTTTTTCTATCTATGAGATTACTGCTGAAAATATTTAGTGCTCCCTTGTTTAAGAGAGGTATCATAAATCCGATTAAGAACTTAAAATTATACAAAAATGCCCGCAAAAGTTAGATTTTATCTTCCTTTTGCGGGCATTTTGTATAATGTTCAATATTTTTTATTTCTTCAAATCAGCCAACTGGCTATACACACCAGTTCTTTCTTCCATATCTTGAACTGTTTGTTCAAGCATCTCATCCACTTCTTCGGAAGAAGTTTTGATATTCCGTAAAGCAGAAAAACGTACTTGATTTTCTAAAAATTCATTCATCTTCGTAAAATCAACTTTTTTAAAGTCAATTCGCATTGGATCTTTTCCTTTTTCACGCAAACGTGGATCGTAGCGATACAATTGCCAATAACCACTTTCGACTGCATCTTTGCTTTCTTTAATCGACTGACTCATACCACCTTTTAGTCCGTGATTAATACAAGGAGTATAACCAATTATAATTGAAGGCCCAGGATAGCTTTCTGCTTCCAAAATTGCCTTCAGTGCTTGTTTAGGGTTAGCTTCAATTGAGATTTGTGCAACATAAACATCTTGATAAGCAATCGCCATCATCCCTAAGTCTTTTTTCTTAGTTTTCTTACCACCGGCAGCAAATTTTGCAATTGCAGAAGTTGGCGTAGCTTTTGACATCTGGCCCCCGGTATTTGCATACAGTTCATTATCCATCACAAAGATATTCACATCTGCTCCAGTTGCTAAAACATGATCAATACCAGAATAGCCAATGTCGTAGGCCCACCCATCGCCACCGACAATCCATTGACTTGGTTTAACAAACATATCTTGATATTCTAATAATGGAGCGATAGCAGGAGTATTTGCCTCTGATTTCAAAGCAGCTATGACTTTTGCTGCCCGTTGTTGCGTGCCTTTTCCCTCTTGGGCATGCTCTAACCAATCAACTAATAATGCAGCAGTTTCAGGGGAAACCACATTTTTAGTCAATATGTCTTCGACTGCATTTGCCAAACGTTTCCGTTTGGTTTCATTGGCAATGTACATACCCAAGCCAAATTCTGCATTATCTTCAAATAAAGAATTTGACCACGCAGGTCCACATCCATTGGCGTTAGTAGTATAAGGGGTCGCAGGAGAAGATCCCCCCCATATTGAAGAACAACCTGTCGTATTGGCAATCATCATGCGATCGCCATACAATTGCGTTAATAATTTAATATATGGTGTTTCACCACAACCGGCACAAGCGCCGGAAAATTCTAGCAGCGGCTGCTCAAATTGAGAACCCTTAACAGATTCTTTTTTCACTGGATTTGCTTTTTGACGCAATGTCATAGCAAAAGCCCAGTTCATTGCTTCATCTTTCATCTCTTCGTATGGCCGCATCACCAAAGCTTTACCTTTGGCAGGACAAGCTTCAACACAAAGACCACAGCCGGTACAATCTTCAACTGATACTTGAATACGATATTCCAATCCATCAGCTCCCCGCATCTTACGCGTAATAAAGCCTTCTGGAGCTTCTTGTGCCTCATCTTCATCAGCAAGAAAAGGTCGAATCGCCGCATGGGGACAAATAAAAGCACATTCATTACATTGGGTACAAGCATCTGGCAACCACTGCGGCACTTCTAAAGCAATCCCACGTTTTTCATAAGCGGCAGATCCCATTGCCATCGTGCCACCTAACATGTCGTTGTCCATTAAATCTTTAACAGAAAGGCTGTTGCCTTCTTGGCGATTAATCGGTTCTAAAATATTACGAATATAAGCCGGTTTATTGGAATCCTCTTCGGGCTTTCTAACTCTTACTTGAACGTCTCTCCACTCGCTTGGTACTTCCACTTTTATCAAAGATTCAAATGTTTCATCAATGGCATGCCAGTTATTTTCTACTAATTTCATTGATTTTTTACCGTAAGCATTTTGGACTTCTTGTTTTAATAATGGTAAGAATGTGTTTCGATCCATGATGTCTGTTACTTCAAAGAATGCAGCAGAACAAACCGTATTGATGCGACGTCCTAAACCATTTTTGATAGAAATATCCATCGCGTTGACAATGTAAAAATTAATGTTATGCATAGCCAAATATTTTTTTAAATGACTTGGCAAGTTTTTCTTCACTTTTTCTTCGTCCCAGACAGTATTAAGTAAAAAAGTTCCACCATCTTTTAGTCCTTTTAACAAATCATACTGATGGATATAGGCGCTATTATGACAGGCAATATAGTCAGCAGATTCCACGTTATATGTCGAACGAATTTCATGGTCACCAAAACGCAAATGAGAGATGGTTAAGCCACCTGATTTTTTTGAATCATAGGCAAAGTAAGCTTGGGCATATTGATTGGTATTATTCCCTATAATTTTAATCGCTTGTTTGTTTGCTCCCACTGTACCATCGGAACCAAACCCCCAGAATTTTGCCTGAAAAGTGCTTGGCGCAGTTAAATCCAAAATTTCAGATTGTGGTAAAGACAGGTGGGTAACATCATCTTTAATTCCAATCGTAAAGCGGTATTTTAATTGCTCAGGAGGCAGCAACAAATGATCAAAAACAGTCACAATTTGATCTGGCGTTACATCTTTTGATGCAATTCCATAACGACCACCAATAACAATCGGACGATTAACGTGACGGTATAAGACGCTTTGGACATCTAATAATAATGGTTCACCATCAGACCCGGGCTCTTTTGTTCGATCTAAAACAGCAATGCGTTCCACTGTAGAAGGTAAGTTTTTCAACATATTTTCAGCTGGGAAAGGACGATATAAATGAATATTCAAATGCCCTACTTTACGTCCTTGCTTATTTAAATAATCCACCGTTTGCTGAATTGTTGGAGAAACAGAACCCATCGAGATAATAACTTCAGTAGCTGCAGGATCTCCGTAGTAATTGGTTAGATCATAGTCGGTACCGCGTAAGTCATTAATTTTCCCCATATATTTTTGTACTATCGGCAAAATATTATCGTAATATTGATTAACAGTTTCTCTTTGTTGAAAATGAATATCAGGATTTTGAGCAGTACCTGAAACAGTCGGATGATTAGGATTCATTCCGCGCTGACGGAATTTTTGCAATTCTTCCCAATTTACCATTGCCTTTAAATCTTCATAAGCCAATACTTCAATTTTTTGTAATTCGTGACTAGTCCGAAACCCATCAAAGAAGTTCATAAAAGGTAAACTACCTTCAATTGAGGCCAGATGCGCCACAGCAGACAAGTCCATTACTTCTTGCACGCTGGATTCAGCCAACATACAAAAACCCGTTTGTCTTGCTGCCATTACATCGCTGTGATCACCAAAAATGGATAAAGCATTTGTTGACACTGCTCGTGCCGCAACGTGAAACACAGTTGGCAAAAGTTCACCCGCGATTTTAAACATATTTGGAATCATCAAAAGTAAGCCTTGTGATGCTGTATAGGTCGTGGTTAAAACACCTGTTTTTAAGGAACCGTGAACAGTACCAGCTGCGCCTGCTTCTGACTGCAATTCTACTAAATTAACAGGTTCACCAAAAATATTACGTTGTTGGTTAACAGAAGACCATTCATCGACCATTTCCGCCATTGTTGAGCTTGGCGTGATCGGATAGATTGCTGCGACTTCCGTAAAGGCATACGATACGTAAGCTGCAGCGGTATTCCCATCCATCGTTTTCATTTTTTTCATTCCGTTCACCTCACTTAAAGTTATGACAAAAAAGTCATAAATACTTTGCTATTATACATGGAGTTTTTGATTTTGGATATAGCTGTCGATTTGTGTCGCGGCAATTTTTCCAGCGCCCATCGCCAAAATAACTGTTGCAGCACCAGTAACGATATCTCCACCAGCAAATATACCGGAGATATTAGTTTCACCCGTGCTTGTATTAGCATCAATATAGCCCCACTGGTTAAGTTGTAGTTGCTCAAATGTGTCCAATAAGATGCGATTAGAGCCTTGCCCAATTGCTTCAATGGCAGTATCTGCTTCTACAATAAAGTCACTGCCACAAATCGCTTCGGGACGACGTCTACCCGATTCATCGGGTTCGCCTAATGTCATTTTTACACACTTCACTGCTTTTAATTTTCCCCTACTATCACTAATATATTCAATTGGATTTGTTAACCAATGATAGTGAATACCTTCTTCAATCGAATGATGATATTCTTCTTCTCTGGCTGGCAACTCTTCTTTGGAACGACGATAGATAACCGCAACGTTTTCTGCTCCCAAGCGTTTTGCAGAGCGAGCTGCATCCATTGCCACATTACCACCACCAATGACGACTACATTTTTTGAAGATTGAACAGGCGTATCGTAATTTGGAAAATCATAGGCTTTCATTAAATTGATTCGCGTTAAATATTCACTGGAACTATAAACACCATTTAGCGATGTGCCAGGAATGCCCATAAAATTGGGAGCTCCCGCTCCAACTGCAAGATAGCAGGCATCAAAATCTGCTTGAATTTCCGCCATTGTAATTGTTTTTCCCACGACAACATTGGTTTCAATAGTTACACCTTGGGCAATAATGGATTCAATTTCTTTTTGAACAATTTCTTTAGGTAAACGAAATTCAGGAATTCCATAAGTTAAAACACCACCTGCTGCGTGCAAGGCTTCAAAAATAGTGACATCATATCCTAATTTAGCTAAGTCGCCAGCGGCAGTTAAGCCAGAAGGTCCAGAGCCAATCACGGCGACTTTTCCTTTATCTTTTGGATTGTTCACTGCTTCCAGCGGTTGTTGCAACGCCCAGTCTGCCACTAAACGTTCTAATTTTCCGATTGCGACCGGTTCAAATTTCTTTGAGCGCCCTAAGCGACACGTCATTTCACATTGTTTTTCTTGCGGACAAACGCGACCACAAATTGCGGGTAAGTTTGTATATTTGCGAAGTACTTCGTGAGCTGCTTGCATATCTCCAGCTTCAATATATTTAATAAAACCCGGTATATCAATCATAACCGGGCAATTTTGAATACAAGGAGCATTTTTACACTGTAAACATCTTGCAGCCTCCAATTGTCCCTCCTCTAAGCTATAGCCTAAAGCAACTTCAGAAAAATTGTGCTTGCGTATTTCAGGAGCTTGCTCACGCATAGGCGTTTTCGTATAACTACGCTTTGCCATTTTGCATTCCTCCTTTAATTAGGTTAGCAGCAACTTTTTCTTCATTGGAATACTGTTGCATCCGATTAATAAATTCATCCCAATCTACACTAGCACCTAAAAATTCCGGTCCATCGACACAGGCAAACTTGATTTGGTTATCTATCGTAACACGACAACCGCCACACATGCCGGTTCCATCTACCATAATCGGATTTAAAGATACAAAAATAGGGATTCCCGCTTCATTGGCTGTTAAAGTTGAAAACTTCATCATCATACTGGGTCCAATTGCCCATGCAGTGTCAATTTTTTCTTTAGCAAAAATCGCTTTCATAGCATCTGTAACTAGTCCCTTTTCGCCTAAAGAACCATCATCGGTCATTAGATAAAGTTCATCTGAATATTTTTCACATTCCGTTGCTAAAATCATTAAATCTTTATTTTTAGCCCCTAAAATGGTGATTACTTTATTGTCAGCTTCTTTTAAAGCTTTAATAATTGGAAACAGTGCCGCAATTCCGACACCGCCTCCAACAAGTAATACGGTTCCATATTTTTCAATTTCCGTGGCTTTTCCTAATGGTCCTACTAAGTCAAGTAAACTATCACCGACTTGCAGTTGCGCTAAATCAGCAGTAGATTTACCGATAACTTGGAAAATGAGGCGAACAAGCCCTTTTTTAGAGCATGTATCTACTACTGTTAAAGGAATTCGCTCACCATTATCGTCGATGCGCAAAATAACGAATTGGCCAGCCTGAGCTTTTTTGGCAATCCGTGGTGCTTCAACAAAGATTTCAAATTCGATTGGATTTAATTCGTTTTTCTCAATTATTTTAAACAACGAAAATCAGACTCCTTCTCTAATCTATGCTTTTGTTAAATCTGTCACAAAAGCTTTCAACACCTCTTCATCTTCATCATCGGCATCATTTTCAATTTTAACTAATTGCGCCCCACGTTTTGCACCCGTTTTTTCAAATGCTTGATCAAAATCAACTGCTGCTTGACAGAAGTAATCCGGATATAATTCACTATCACCAGATCCTACAACCCCAAATACTTTTCCATCTAATTCAAAGTCAGGTAAATCATCATAGAAATCTTCTAAATCAAAGGGAACTTCTCCATCACCATCAGTATAAGTTGCCACTACACAAATATCTGCATCTTCAAAGGTTGAATCATCTGCATCATCTGCTTCAACTCTTTCTACGTCAATATCTAAGGCTTTAAAAGCGTCTTCTAAAATTTCTGAAATTCCTTCTGTGTTTCCTGTTGCACTTGCATATACGATTTTTGCTACTGTCATTATTATTCCTCCTCGGATATTCGAAATATTTTTAAATTCAATTCATTATAGTAATTAATACTTAATCACATTTTACTTCATTCCAGATAAGAACTAAACAAAATTTGGCATTTTTTTCAGCTTTCCTTCGTTTATAACAGCCTTTTTTATTTTTAATGTGATTAAATAAGTTTTATTATAACCGATTACCTAAATATGCGGATAATCATTTTGTAATCCCCCGAAAGTCTTTTTTATCTTCAACCTGACATTCATACTGCACATAAAGCTCTTTTTAACCTTTTTAGCTATCAAAGTATTTTTCGGGTAACTAAAAAGAAGTCTACCTTTTAGTAAACTTCTTTTTAGTTTATTTATTAAAATAGTCTCGGGTATCTTCTTCGTCTTGATTTAGTTGTTTTATTAGACCTTCAGCTCCAGCAAATTTTACTTGCTTGCGAATAAGGTGATTAAAGCGAACACGAACAGTTTCACCATAGATGTCTTTATTAAAATCCAGAATAAAAACTTCAACCGTTAGTTTTCTACCTTCGCCAAAAGTATCGTTATGGCCTATTGAGCCCATGGCTTGATACCACTTATCTGCTACTTTGATTTCTGAAACATAAACGCCTTCCATCGGTAAACGTACACTATTTTTAAACCGAATATTTGCGGTGGGATAGCCCAAAGTCCGACCCCTTGCGTCGCCATGAACCACAGTTCCTTCGATTTCATAAATATAGCCGAGTAATTTTGCTACTTCTTCCATATTCCCTTCATCTAATAAATCACGAATTCTGGTTGAGCTAATTTTCTCGCCAGTCAAGGTTTCTTTAGGGATGGTAACAATTTCAAAACGGTCTTTGGCATATTGAGGTAAATGGGCTACGTCTGCGATATCTTTGGGACCATAAGTATAGTCAAACCCACTTACAGCAGCTATGGCATGTAGACCCACAATATACTGGTCTACAAAATCTTGTGGTTTTAAATGAGCAAAATTAGAAGTAAATTCAATTTCGTATAAATAATCCACTCCGAGGTGCTCCATGTGATATTCTTTTTGTTCTAAAGTGGTAAGATACTTTAAATTTTCTCCCTCTTGTTTTTTAAAAACGACAGAAGGATGCTGATTGAAAGTCATTACAGCTAATTTTACCCCTTTTTGTCGCGCTAACTCTTTCCCAGCTAAAATGACCTTTTGATGTCCGCGGTGAACACCATCAAAAAAACCTAAGACAAGTACAACGGGTTCATCAGGAATTTGTTTTTTTGTATAAGGATGATGAATTTGGATAATTTTCACAATATTAGACCTCGGTTCGTAACATTTTTAAAGGCTTCAATTTATTTTTTTCTTTTGGGTTGTTCTCATATAAGGCTACAACTTTGTCTTCATAATATAAAGCAATTGGTTTACTTGGCATTTGTTTAAGACCAAACACATCAGGTGATAATCGCATACCATTTTTTACTTGCTGCCAAATTTTATCGGTAATGGTAACTTTGTCAAAAGACGATATACCATATTCAATCGGTAGTAAATATTCAGTAATAGTATTATTTGCAACCGCATCCGCTACTTGGGCTAAAGTCAGTGCTTGGGCAGGCTTTAGCCCACCACTTTCCAAACGAGTTAAATCAGACATGTGGGCTGCTGCTCCCAGTTTCTTACCTGTATCTACTGCTAAAGTGCGCACATAGGTCCCTTTGCCACAAACAACTTCAAACCGCCAACTTTGGGTTTTATTTTGTTTGTCATATTCTGGTTCACTTGTACGGCGAAAACTATCAATCTGTGCTTTACGTTGCGGTCGTTCTACCTCTAAACCTGCTCGCGCATATTCATATAGACGTTTTCCATTGACTTTAACTGCTGAATACAGCGGTGGAATTTGAATAATTTCTCCTTCCATTTGTTTCATAACGCCATCAATTTCATTCATACTAAAGGGCGTTTCAATCGGCGTTGTCGCTATTACATCACCAGAGGCATCTTCTGTGGTAGTAGCAAAGCCCAACGTAATTTCACCTGTATAAATTTTCCCACTATCTTGCATGAATTCAATCACTTTGGTCCCTTTACCAATACAAATAGGTAAAATGCCATCAACATCTGGATCAAGGGTACCACCATGACCGATTTTTTTTGTTTTTAAAATTTTGCGTAATTTGAACACGCAGTCATGACTGGTCATCCCACGTTCTTTCCATAAAGCTAAAATGCCGTCCATTCTAACTCCTCGCTATCTCTAAATTCATTTCAACTGCCCCATTATAGCAGAAAAAGAGTCTCTTCAAAAGGTTTCCCTTTTAAAGAGACTCTCATCATTAATCTTTGTGTAAATTACGAATCATTTCGTCGATTTTGTTACCATATTGAACAGAGCTGTCTAATTCAAAAGAGATTTCCGGTGTCTTATATAAAGTTAACCGTTGTCCTAATTCGCGGCGAACTAATCCGCTCGCTTTTTCTAGACCAGCCTGTGCTTTTTCTTTGTCAGAGGCAAGATCAGATAAAATACTATAAAAAATTGTTGCTTGTTGCAAATCCCCAGTTACTCGCACATCCGTAATTGTCACATCTTGAACACGGGGATCGCGAACAGTTTTACGTAAAATATCATTCACTTCTCTTAAAATTTCGTGGGCAACCCGACGATCACGATAATTGGCCATAATTAATCCCCTCCATTTATCTTAGTCGTTTTTAATTTCTTCCATTACATAAGCTTCAACAACATCGTCCACTTTCAAGTCATTGAATTTTTCAATCATAGCACCACATTCAAAACCTTGTCTTACTTCTTTCACGTCGTCTTTAAAACGTTTCAAACTAGCAAGAACGCCTTCATAAATAACGATGCCATCACGGATAACCCGTACACCACTATCCCGACGAATAAAGCCATCTGTGACGTAACAACCGGCAATCGTTCCAATTTTTGAAACTTTATATGTTTCACGAACTACCATTTGTCCTGTGATTTTTTCTTCAAATTCAGGATCAAGTAAGCCCTTCATTGCAGTTTCAATTTCTTCGATTGCTTTGTAAATAATGCGGTGTAAACGAATATCAACTGTTTCGGCATCAGCTTGTTGTTTTGCTTGCGGTGTTGGTCGTACGTTGAATCCGATGATAATAGCATTACTTGCTGCTGCTAAGGTAACATCACTTTCATTAATGGCACCAACTGCAGAATGGACGATATTAACTCGCACGCCTTCCACTTCAATTTTTTTCAAGGAAGCGGCCAGTGCTTCAGCAGAACCTTGTACGTCTGCTTTAATAATAACGTTAACTTCTTTTAATTCGCCTTCTTTTAGGCTTTCAAATAAGTTATCTAATGTCACTCGACTGTTAGAAGCACGTTGTTCCATCAATGCTCGTTTTGCCCGTTCTTCACCGGCCGCACGCGCAGTTTTTTCATCTTCAAAGACAACAAAGCGATCGCCAGCTTGTGGTACATCATTTAAACCGGTAATTTCTACTGGCGTAGCTGGTCCGGCCGCTTTATCACGACGACCTAAATCATTCGTCATTACACGTACACGACCGTAAGTGTTTCCGACTACAATTGGATCGCCAACATGTAAAGTACCTTGTTGCACCAATAATGTCGCAACTGGTCCTTTACCTTTATCTAGCCGTGCTTCAATAACTGTACCAATTGCCCGTTGAGTTGGATCAGCTTTTAAGTCTTCCACTTCAGCAACTAAAACGATCATTTCTAATAATTCGTCAATATTTTGGCCGAATTTTGCTGAAATTTCTACAAAAATTGTATCGCCGCCCCAGCTTTCAGGAATTAATTCATATTCACTTAACTCTTGCATCACGTGTTGTGGATTAGCACCAGGTTTATCAATTTTATTAACAGCCACAATAATTGGCACTTTCGCCGCTTTCGCATGGTTAATTGCCTCAACCGTCTGTGGCATAACACCGTCATCTGCTGCTACTACTAAAATAGTAATATCTGTAATACTTGCCCCACGTGCCCGCATACTTGTAAAGGCTGCGTGCCCTGGTGTATCTAAGAAAGTAATTGGTTTGCCGTCAATATCAATTTGATAGGCACCAATATGCTGTGTAATACCACCGGCTTCTCCACTTGTTACACGGGAATGACGCAATGTATCAAGTAACGTTGTCTTACCATGGTCAACGTGTCCCATAATTGTAACAACGGGTGGACGCGGTACTAAGTTTTCTTCTACCACTTCTTCTGGCTCAAAGAACTTATCGATATCTGCAATATCTACCTGTACTTTTTCTTGTGCTTCAATTCCATAGTCAGTTGCTAAAAGTTCAATTGTATCTTTGTCCAATGCTTGGTTTTGGTTCACCATAACGCCCATCATAAATAACTTCTTGATGATTTCTGCTGGTTCGCGGTGAATTTTTTTAGCAATATCCGCTACATTCATACCTTCTGTATATTCTAATACTTCTGGTAATTCCCGGAATTTACGAGGTGGTACTGCCGGTTTGTTGGAAACTTGTTGTTTTCCTTTTTTACCTTTTTTCTTGAATCTATTTCGATTTTGTTGGTAACCGCCTTGGCGATTTTGTTGTCCGTAATTCTTATTACGATTATCGTTACCACGATTACCCGCTTTATTGCCATCTGCTTTAGCAGCTGGTTGATTATTGGTAGGTTTCGCTGCCGGTTTGTTGGTATTAGGAGCTGGTTTTGTTGCTGGACGTTGTTGTGCAGCAGGTTTTTGTGTTGTTGTTTTTTGATTTTGTGTTTTTTGTTGCGGAGCTTGTTGAGCTGGTTTTGATTGTCCAGTTTGATTACTCCGTTTTTGATTATTATTATTAATAGGCTTTTGATCCTCCGTCTTTTTGTTCACTACTGGCTTGTTAACCGGTGCAGCTTTTTGTGGTGTGTTTTCTGTTCTTGATGGAGCAGATTTTGCTGCTGGTGCTGCCGTATTATTGGAACGGTTGTTTTGTGATACTTGCTTATTCGCTACCCCTTGTTGGCGGTTTTGATTCTGTTGATTTCGTTGTTGCCCTTGATTGTTCCCTTTATTTTGACTTTGACCTTGTTTGTGGCCTTGTTTCGTAGATGGATTATTCCGATTTTGAAATTTTGGATTATTCCGTTGGGTAACAAATTTCTTATGTTCAGGTTTCTTTGCTTCATCTGGGTTAGCTGGTTGGGATGCAGGTTTTGGAGCATTGCCAGTACTTTCATTTACACCAACTGCTTGGCGTAACTTTTTCTCCTCAGTATCTGAGATTGCTCCCATATGATTTTTCACATCAAATCCTAAAGATTGTGCCTTATCCACTAATTCTTTACTTGATTTGTTGATTTCTTTTGCAAGTTCATAAATTCGTTTTTTTCCCATGCAATCACCTTCCTAACCTTGTATTAATTCTCCTATCTTTTTGGCAAAGCCTCCATCCAAAATACCAATGACCATCCGTGGCTTGCCGATCGCACCTCCAATTTCCAAGGCGGTTAAACGATCATTATAGGGAATTTTATAATAAGTGCACTTATCACTTATATTTTTATGGGTATTTTTACCAGCATCAGCGGCAATTAATACCAAACGTGCTTTGTTGCGGCGAATCTCTTTTAATGTCAGTTCTTCGCCAGTGACCAACTTGCCAGCGCGCATTGCTAAACCTAACATGTTCAATACCTTGTTTTTATCCATTGCCAAATAACTCACGACGGGCTTTTTGGTGGGTAACATAATCAAGAAGTTCTTGATAAAACGCATCGGTTAAAGTCGTTTCCAACACACGGTCCAAAATCTTTTTATCCCAGGCTTTTTGCACTTCTGCTGGTTCAATGGCAACATAAGCGCCACGGCCGGGCATTTTGCCAGTCGGATCAATTGAAACTTCTCCTTCTTTAGACCGCGTAATGCGAATTAATTCTTTTTTTGGTTTCATTTCACCGGAAACAACGGATTTACGTAAAGGAATCTTTCGTTTCTTCATGAAATCGCCTCCTAGTTAATCCTCTTTTTCTTCATCAAACGCGATATTTTCGTAATCATCACTCGTCATAGCGCTATTTTCAATCACTTCGTCAACAGAATCTGTTTCATTTACACCTGCAGTTTCTTCATTCGTAAATTCACCTTCATCAATATAATCGCCTTCTTCTAATTTGGCATAAAATTCTTCCATATCAGATTCAGCCTTAATATCAATTTTATAACCGGTCAATTTTGCCGCTAAACGGGCATTTTGTCCTCTTTTACCAATTGCAAGTGAAAGTTGATAATCGGGCACAACAACTGTACAAGCGCGAGGATTATCTAAATCAAAGATAACGTCTTGTGCTTCAGCAGGGTTTAGCGCATTGGCAATATAAATTGCTGGATCTTCATCCCATTCAACGATATCCATGTTTTCACCTTTTAATTCGTTGACAATTGCTTGAACCCGCTGACCTTTAGGACCGACACACGTTCCTACAGGGTCAATATTAGGATCATCTGATCGTACTGCAACTTTTGAACGATCCCCAGCTTCTCTGGCAATGCTAACAATCTCCACAGTACCATCATAAACTTCTGGCACTTCTTGTTCAAATAAACGACGCAATAAATCTGGATGAGAACGACTAACAAAGACTTGCGGACCTTTGGAAGTATTTTCCACGCGAGAAACATACACTTTAATACGATCATGGGGTTGATAAAATTCGTTTGGCATTTGATCTTGTTTAGACAAAACGGCCTCTATCTTACCCAAATTTACATAAATGTAGCGATTGTCTTGACGTTCTACGATGCCTTGCATAATATCTTTTTCATAAGCTGAAAATTCATTATAAATAATGGTTCTTTCTGCTTCTCTGACACGTTGTAAAATAACTTGTTTCGCTGTTTGAGCAGCAATTCGACCAAAATCTTTGGGTGTTACTTCAAAACGGATCTTGTCGCCAATTTCATAAGCTGGATTGATTTTGATTGCTTCTTTTAAAGATACTTCTAATTGGGAATCCATGACTTCTTCTGTTACTTCTTTAACAGCATAAACATGAATGTCGCCTTTTTTTTGGTTAAATTCAACTTCCACATTTTGGGCTTGTCCATAATGACGTTTGTAAGCGGAAACCAAGGCGGCTTCTAACGCTTCAATCACGATTTCTTTTGAGATGCCTTTTTCAGCTTCCAATGCATCTAATGCATTTAACATTTCTTTACTCATCTGCTTGTGACTCCTTTTTTAAAATTGAATAGCTAAGCGAGCTTTGGCAATATTTTTGCGGTCAAAAGATAACTCTTTTTCCCGTGTTTTAATTCGAATTTTTAAAACAAGTTCCGTTTCATTTAGAGAAACTAAAAATCCTTCGTATTGTTTTTGACCATCGACTGCTTGATATAATGAAATATTGATGTATTCGCCTAAAGCCTTTTTATAATCAGCTTCTTTTTTCAACGGTCTTTCGGCACCAGGAGATGACACCTCTAGAAAGTAAGCTTGGGGAATCGGATCAGGATCCATACTATCCAATTTCTCACTTAATTTTTCACTTACATAGGCACATTCTTCAATATCAATGCCGCCTTCTTTATCGATGAATACTCGCAAAAACCAGTTTTTACCTTCTTTAACAAACTCTACTTCGACTAATTCAAAATTTTGTTCATCTAAAATTGGAGTAACCAAACCAGTTACTGTCTCTACAACTGTACTCAACAACCATCGCCTCCTTAGACCAATTCTTTTCATTAAAAAGAGTGAGGGAAAAAATCCCTCACTCCACTAAGTATCATTACCGTTATATATTCTAACACATTTTTTTGAAAATCACAACTGAAAGCAGAAATAGCGTTATTTAAGGAGCAAAAATTTTCCATATTTTCGACAAAAAGGCATTCGAATTGAAATCCAAGGGAACTTGATTTGGAAAAAGATGAACCATTCGATAAAAATAGACACCTAAAAACAGGACAGCAATTCCAATCCACCAATATTTATTAGTCAAAATTTTGGCTATGGTTGGCTTTTTCAAACTAATTCCGTATAGCACAACCAATAAAATAATTACCCAAAACAGCGGATGATAATAAAAAGCTGTCGTAATCTCGCCTTGCGCTAAATGAACAAAAGCGCGCGTCATCCCACAAACAGGGCAAGGCAGACCTGTCACAGCTTTTAAAGGACATTCTAATAATCCGACCATTCATCGTCTCCTGTTGTATTCAGACCAGACACTTCTGTATTTAAATGTTCATAAACATCATTTAAATCTGCTTGCAAAATTGCCATATTGATAACCGATAAACCAAAAATGCGTAACACGATAAATAGTAGTCTATTGTCACTGCGGTAAGGTCGCAAAGCTTGTGCTTGGGCAGCCATCACAAGATCATTGATGCGATACCACCAATAAAACATATAAAGTCCACAGGTAATAAGTCCAAAAAGTAATGTCCATCCCGGTCTTAAGCGATAATCATCGGTTAATTCATTTAAGTCATTAGTGGTAGTGTAAATAAAATAGATACCGTAAATACCACCTGTTAAAAGTGTAAATAAAATTACCGCTATTACAGAGCGTTTTTGCCATTTTTTTTGCGCCATAATTCCTACTTCCTTTCACGTCTTTCATTATGTAAAAGAAGCTGCCGCCTCTTTAACTGTTTTGGATAAAAATAATTTATTCCTGTTTGAAAATTCTTCAGAACTTTCTCAAATTACTTTACCATAAAAAAGTTAAATAAGGCTAAACAGCTTCAAAAAATTACACGCGACTGTAGTTGGCTACTTCAGCTACAATAGAGTCGACAAAAATATTTAATTCTTCAACTGCAGTATCTTTACTTCCGTAACGACGTACGTTCACAGTTGCATCTTTTACTTCGTTATCTCCCACAACAAGTTGATATGGAATTTTTTGTGTTTGAGATGCACGAATTTTATAGCCCATTTTTTCGTTCCGGTCATCGACTTCCACTCGAATCCCTTTTGCTTGTAAACGCTCCTTGATTTCATAAGCATAATCAGAATGTGCGTCGACAGAAACGGGAATGATTGTTGCTTGAATTGGTGCTAACCAAGTTGGAAATGCGCCTTTGTATACTTCTGTTAAATAAGCGACAAAGCGTTCCATTGTTGAAACAATCCCTCGGTGAATAACAACAGGGCGGTGAGTGTTTTCGCCGTCTTCTCCCACATAAGTTAACTCAAAACGTTCTGGTAATAAGAAGTCCAATTGAATAGTCGATAACGTCTCTTCCATTCCCATGGCAGTTTTAACTTGAACATCAAGTTTTGGACCATAAAAGGCAGCTTCGCCTTCTGCTTCAAAATAATCCAAACCAAGTTCGTCCATGGCCGCTTTTAACATTGTTTGGGCATTATCCCACATCGCATCATCGTCAAAATATTTTTCAGTATTGTTAGGATCCCGATAGCTTAAGCGGAAACGATAATCTGTTACATTAAAGTCAGCATACACGTTTACCATTAAATCAAGTGTCCGTTTAAATTCATCTTTAATTTGATCGGGACGCACGAAAGTATGACCATCATTTAACGTCATTTCCCGTACCCGTTGCAACCCAGACAAGGCACCAGATTTTTCATACCGGTGCATCATGCCAAGTTCTGCAATCCGGATTGGTAATTCGCGGTAAGAATGAATATCATTTTTATAGACCATCATGTGATGAGGACAATTCATTGGACGTAAAACGAGCATTTCCCCATCCCCCATATCCATTGGTGGAAACATATCTTCATGGTAATGATCCCAGTGCCCAGAAGTCTTATACAAATCGACATTAGCCATAATTGGTGTATATACGTGTTGATAGCCTAAACTTACTTCTTTATCAATAATATAGCGTTCAATAATACGACGAATTGTAGCACCTTTTGGTAACCAGAAAGGAAGTCCGGCACCAACTTCAGGCGAAACCATAAACAAGTCCAATTCTTTTCCTAGTTTACGGTGATCACGTTCTTTTGCTTCTTCTCTTTGTTTAATAAATTCTTTTAAGTCTTTTTTATCAAAGAAAGCTGTTCCATAAATACGTTGCATCATATGGTTGTCAGAATTCCCCCGCCAATAAGCACCTGCAACAGATAATAGTTTGAAAACTTGAATACGACCAGTTGAAGGAACGTGTGGGCCACGACACAAATCGACAAATTCTCCTTGACGATAGGCTGTAATTGTTTCATCTTCTGGCATTTCATTAATTAATTCGACTTTATAAGGATCTGCTTGAAATAAATCCAACGCTTCAGCTTTTGATAAAACCAAACGTTCAATTGGTAGATTTTCTTTCACAATTTTCATCATTTCTGTTTCAATAGCAGGCAAATCTTCGGCTGTAATTGGCTGTTGACCGTTATCAGTATCATAGTAAAAACCACTATCAATAGCAGGACCTACGCCAAAGTGAATATTGGGAAATAAACGACGTGCTGCTTGTGCCATCAAATGTGCAGCAGAATGACGAAGTAAAGGCAACGCTTCTTCATCAGCAGGTGTGATAATTGCTAAGGTTGCATCTTCATTAATAGGACGATTTAAATCTACTAATTCACCATTAACTTTTCCTGCCAAAGCCTTTTTTGCCAAACTGTTAGAAATGCTAGCTGCAATATCTTTAATTGTACTACCTGATTCAAACTCTTTTTTTGCGCCATCAGGAAATGTAATTGTAATTGCCATAAATAATTCCTCCTTAAATAATAAAAAAAGTCCTAGTGCTGTAATAGCACTAGGACGTAATTAACGTGGTTCCACCTAATTTTAAGACATATATAATTGCCTTCTCTTTTGCAAGTAACGGTTGCGTCCGCCTAAGATTAATCAGGAATGTGTAAAGTGGTCATCATCTGGTTTTCTGTTGGAAAACTTTCAGCAGTTGTCTTCCTCTCTGTGACAGACTCTCAAAATCAGTTGGCTTTACAAGTTGACTATATTTAAACACTTCTTTTGAAAAAATGCAAGAATGAACTTACTTAAATTCCCCATTAACAGCATAGGTTCCTTTTTTCATTTCATTAATAATAACATGAATATGTTCTTTTGGCGCACTGGTATTCTTATGGACAGCGTCGGTAATATCTTTCATCATCGCTGTTAATTGTTCAGTACTGCGTCCTTCCACTAGCTCAACATGAATAAATGGCATATCTTTCACTTCCTTTTTAGTCTAACTCTATTTTAACCATAAAATAATTGAAATGTCTCACCTAAAACTGATATTTTTTCATAAAATTTAAGATTGTATTGTCGATATTGGCTGGTAAAGAACTTTTATGCATTTTACCCAAATGGGGAATGAATGATTTTCGATATCTTCAGTAACAAAATTTCATTCGCTAAGAAACAAATTTAATGTCGAATCTTTCTCGACAGAATCTGTTTAATCGTATTCACCTCTTCTTACATGCTCTTTAGTAATTTTAAGTATTACGATCGTTTTTAGCCCGTAAAGCACTCAAAATGGAGACCGTATCAACCACTTCTTGTAACATAGCGCCAATTAATGCTGGAATCACGCCGGTACTGGCTATAAGCATCAGTCCTACACAGATAAAAATTCCGATTAAAACAGATTGGCGCGCTATTTTCATTGTATCCTGTGAGATACTGACAGCTGCGGCCACTCTACTTAAATCATCTTTCAAAATCACAGCATCGGCACTTTCAGAAGCGGCTGAAGAACCGTGAGCACCCATAGCAATGCCAACGTCAGCAATCGCTAAAGCCGGGGCATCATTAATTCCGTCACCTATCATAACTAATGGACGCTGCTCTTTGGAAACATTTTTTAAAACGTTAATTTTGTCTTGCGGCAGGCATTCCGCATGAACTTCTTTAATTCCAACTGCGGCAGCTGTTAATTCTGCAATACCTTTACGATCTCCAGTTAACATAATTTCTTTATCGACACCTAAATTACGTAATTGCGTAATAGTCGTTTTGGCTTCTGTTCGTATTTCATCGGCAAAAGTTACACTACCGATGTATTGATCATCCAATGAAGCAAAAATCATTGTCGCATCACCGGCAGTAACTGTAGCATGAGCAAATTCAGCTCGCCCAATTTTGATGACTTTTCCGTCAATTTCCCCTTTTACCCCAGAGCCTACAACTTCTTCTAGATTCTTAACAGGTACCAACTCAACACGTTTAGTCGCATATGAAACAAGTGATCTAGCTAAAATATGCAGTGATTCTTGTTCTGCACTGGCAAGATAACTTAAAAATTTATCTTCAGGAAAACCAACTACAGGATTTACCGCTTCCACGGTTAATTGGCCTTTTGTAATAGTCCCTGTTTTATCAAAGGCAATGGTTTTTGCTCCTGCAAGTTTTTCAATCGTGGTCCCAGTTTTAACTACAATTCCGTTACGACTAGAGCGACTCATCCCTGCTACTAACGCCACTGGTGCAGCTAAAATCAATGGACAAGGAGAAGCAACGACCAAGACTTCAGCAAAACGAACGGGGTCTTTGGTAAGAAACCACGCCACTCCGCCAATTAAATACGCAATTGCAGTAAATGGAACGGCATAACGATCTGCCATCCGCACAAAATGAGCGGGTTTTTCTTGTGATTCTTTTACAAGTTTAACGATTTGTTGATATTGGGAATCTTCCGCCAATGAAGTAACTTGATAGATTAAAGTTCCTTCACCATTAATAGCACCAGACATAATTTCATCTCCGATACTTTTATCAACGGGGCGCGACTCACCAGTTAAGGAAGATTCATCAACACTGCCTTCTTGCAAGGCAGCTCCATCAACGGGTACAATTTCATGGGGTTTTACCACTAAAATGTCCCCTACTTTAACCTTATCCAAAGTTAAATCTTCTAGACGATCACCATTTTTTCGGTGCGCAATTTGGGGTGAATTATCTAATAAAGACTGTAACTCACGGCCAGCTTGGCGGCTGGCATAATCTTCTAAACTATCCCCACCTGTCAACATAATTAAAATCATCAAACTTGCCCAATATTCTCCCACAGCTAAAGTGGCAACAATGGCCGTAATCGCCAAAATATCTACTCCATAACGTCCAGATCGCAATGTTTTTACCATTTCGATTAACATTGTAAAAGCCATAATACCGCCCACAATTGTCACCAGCAGATAGGCCCACTGCCCTTGTTTAAACCCAAATTCAAAGAGGCAGGCTAACGCACCTACAACCAATGTTAAAAAGAATTTTTTAAAATGACTCATTTTCATCCCTACTTTCCCCACTTGAATTACTCAAGCTTCATTTATAGGATAACTTTCTTATTTTGAAATGAAAATGAAAAAGGGCTAAATGAAAAAAAGAATCATTTACAATTAGCCGATATTACTCACGAGATGCCATTTTTGGCAATAGTTTTGAACAGCAATTGCTGTTTTTGCATCATACGAAAATCCGGTAATCGAAGCAAGTTTTAACGCGGTTTCATGAAACATTTTTTGTGTTTTATCAAGACTCTGCCAAATTTTTTCATTCGTGGTAAAATCCATCAACTCTAATAATAGCTGTTGCGTTTGCTCGTTGAGATACTTTAGTAAATATTTGTCATTTTTACCAATACTAATGGTGAATCGGTGTTCAAAAGCAACTTGCCAATTTAGTAAGCGCCGTAATTCCTTCTGACAAATGCCATAAAGGTGATCTGTAGCATATAAGGTTTCTTGGCGCCATAATCCTTTGACAATATAAGTCGATACCCACCAAAACTCATTGCAACAATCTGCAAACTCCTCCTGACTAGGAGGCATTAAAAGATACCCAGCAGCATTCGTTTTTTTTAAATCAGAAAGTAGGTTTTGGGGATCCCATAAGGGCATGACGATTTTTTCTGTTTTTAACCAGTCGGACAGGCTTTTTATAGGACAAAGCAGCAAATCAATGCGATTATTATCAGTAAACAACATTAAAAATGTAAAACAGTCTCCTAATGTAGCCGGAAATAATGTCATCTCTTCTGGACATTGCATAATTAAGATTTCACCAAAATCTTTTAGCCAACTGCGCTCTTTTAATAAACTCTCTTTTTCATCAACCAAGTATACAATGTCATAGTCTTGAAATATATCTTTTGGTGCTTGCGGATTAACCCGCGACCCAGAAATTGCCACTGCTTTAACCTGAGATAAATTTTTAGCTACTTGTTTTATTAGGGCTAACATTTCTTTTTCCGTACGCATTTTCTCTTCCTTTCTCATTTACATAAAAATTTAGAAAATCTTTGAAAGCTGTAACCTTTTTTTCATAGCCGAACTTGTGCTATAATTTTATGGCGTGATTTTATCACACACTTACGGAATGGAGGCTTGTTTTATGGATGAACGTGCCAAAGAGCAACAGCATGTCACTCGAACTATTGCGCTCATTTACAATGAGCAAAAAGTAATTAAAGAACAACAACAACAATTAACTGGCAAAATGCAAGCCGAATTAAAAGAAGTCGCCGATCATCAAATTCGTGGTGGTTCAAATGAATCTTTTTATGAATCTGCTGTCGAGTATCGGCAACATGAACAAGAACTATTACTCAAATATCACACCGCTGAAAGTCAGGCAAAACGATTGAAAACGCTTTATGCAATGGCGGGAAATCCTTATTTTGCGCGCATTGATTTTAAAGAAGGCCAAGAAAATAAGGAGACTCTTTATCTGGGTATTGCCTCTTTGCGGGATAAAAATCAAGAAACAATTGTAATCGATTGGCGGGCTCCCATTGCCAATCTTTATTATGAAGGTGAGCTGGGGCCGGCTTTTTATGAAACCGACCACGACCGCTATGAGGTAGAACTTTTATTAAAACGACAATTCAAAATTCAAGATGGCCAGATGCTTTCTATGGTAGATACTTCTGAAGTGATTAATGATGAATTTTTATTAGAAATTTTAGATGAAGCCTCTTCTTCTCAAATGAAAAATATTGTCTCCACTATTCAAAAAGCGCAAAATAGAATCATTCGGAATACCACCAGTAAAGTAATGTTAATTGAAGGCATCGCCGGTAGCGGTAAAACTTCGGCCCTTTTACAGCGAATTGCTTTTCTGTTATATCGGAATCGTAAATGGCTGGCAGATGAACAAGTTCTTTTATTTTCACCTAACCACTTATTTTCTGATTATATTTCAATGGTTTTACCTTCGCTTGGGGAAAGCACAGTCCCAACTCGGACGTTCCGCTCTTTTATGGACCAATTGTTACCACAATTTACTATTGAAAAAGAGGCCGAGCAAGAAGATGTCTTTTTATCAGGTAATGAAAAGCACAGCGAACGGTTAAAAAGCAGTTTGGTTTTGGTAAATGCAAGTAAAAAATATATTCAAGCAATTACGGAATTGGGGCCGCTGTTTCGCAATTTGAAAGTCAATGGACAAACTTTAATTTCTACTAAGCAGATGCGAACTTGGTATCAAGAAACAAACCCAAATTTGCCTCTTTATCAACGCACACAACTATTGCAGACAAAATTATTGAAAAAAGTTGGCGGCCTTCAAAAAGATGAAGCCAAAAAGACTTGGGTAAAAGACGCAGCCGAAGAAGAGTTGCAACAATATTTTGCAGATCATCCTAACCTTACTGACTCCGAAGAAAACGAACGAAAATTACGGAATCAAATCAAAAAACAAATTGTAAAACGGCATTTTCACAGTATGGTTAAAAGTATCCATCGTTTTCAATTTATTAACTTTTCTAAACAATATCTGCACTTTTTACAAAACGTTTCTAAAAAAACTTTGGCAGAAAACCATGTGACAGAAAATCAATGGCAAAAAAGTTGGGAAGATACTCGCGAATTGTTAAAAAATCGTCTTTTAAAACAAGAAGATGCCGTTTTATTCTTTTTACTCTTAAAAGGGTTGCGGCCAATCGACCTTCCTGTTCAAGCCCGCTTTATTTTTATTGATGAAATGCAAGATTTTCCCCCAGCTCAAGTTGCCTTATTACGAGAACTTTATCCTCAAGCTAACCTTACCTTGTGTGGGGATTTAAATCAAAAGGTTTTTGGTAACGAAACGATTGTAGGCAATCTATCTGCTCTTTTTCCAAATCAAGAAGTGACCCGTTATCAGTTAACGACTAGTTACCGTTCAACAAAAGAAATCACAGACTTTGCTAATCAGTTTTTATCTAAAGAAGATGCAGTGGAAATGACCGCCCGAAAAGGTGATTTGCCAACCTTGGTTACTGGTTTTAATAAAACACAATGCCTTGATTATTTGAAAAACGATTTACAAACAAATGAAGCAAAAGCAAAATACTGGCGTACTGCCATTATTTGTCGCACGAGTCAAGAGTGTATCGCACTCTATGAAGCATTAGATGAAAAAATGCAACAAGAAATACAATTAATCGTTTCAGAAGAAGACTTTATGAAACGACGAATTATGATTATTCCTGCCTATTTAGCAAAAGGATTGGAATTTGATCGCGTCTATGCATGGCAAATTGACGATAGCTTTAAAACAACACAAGATCGCTTAATTTTTTATACAATTGCTACCCGGGCAATGCATGAACTGACAGTTATTAGTCATGAACCCCTCTCACCATTTTTTGAAACCGCAGATCCATTAACTTTTAATAAAATTATTTTATAAAATATTGTACGTCTAATTAATTGCTAAAAAATACCCAAACTATCACAGACTGCTTACTTGTCTTATCGACTTTAAAAGTAGGTCCTTGCAATAGTTTGGGTATTTTTAGATAAATAATGGCATGTATGGATATTTTAACTGAATAATTGCTAAAATCATTTTTAATTCGGATAATTGTTTTTTATCGGTTTCATCAAACAGTTTAGCATGGCGGCCGACCAAACCATTATCAATTAAGCGATGCCTTTTATTCCACACTTTAAATTCATTTAGGCTTTGGCATTGACTCAGCGGTAAGCCCGCAGCGTCAATTATTTCAGATAGCCGAAACACTAAAAAAGCACTATCAATAACAATATATTCTTGGTATTTATGGGATCTTTCTTGATCTTTGCGATCTCGCAAAATTACTTTTTGGGGTTCGTTTTTTAAATACCATGCCAATAGTTCAAAAAAGCCCTCTAAACGAAATTCTTCAGCAAATAATTCATAACTTTCAGGATTTTGGCGAAAAACTAAAGGAATCAGATAATTTTGGCGATAAATAAGCATTGGCGCTTGCGTCACACTGTAGTAAACATAACGATTTAAATACCCAGCACCACGAAAATCACCCAAGCGATATCCTTCTACGCCAAAACGTTGACACCGTGCAGCTAATGTTGAACAAGCCCCCACAGAGACAGCTAATTCCGCTTTTTGTTGATAATCACTTAAAATGCGATCAAATGGTTCCAAACAAATTTTTTCCAAACAACCCCACCACCTTAAAGATAACGTTTTCTCTTAATCAGTATAGCATATTTTCTTTAAACAAAATGAAATGGAAATTCAAAAAAGAAAAATATTTATTTTTCCAAAGGGCGATGTTTAAAGCCCATTGTTGCCTGAACAGCTTCTTGCCAGCCTGCATATAGATTTCCACAAACATCTGCGGCCATTTGTGGTTGAAATGTTTTTCCTTGGGCTTGAAAAGCTTTCAACTCGGCTAAATCTTGCCAAAAACCAACGGCAAGTCCTGCTAAATAAGCAACACCCAGCGCAGTTGTTTCTAAATAACTGGCTCTTTCAACCGGTGATTGTAAAATATCAGCTTGAAATTGGAGTAGTAAATCATTTTTAGAGGCACCACCGTCAACTTTTAAAATAGTGATGGGTGTTTGTGCATCTGCTGCCATCGTTTTCACTACGTCACAAGTTTGATAAGCCAAAGACTCCAGTGTTGCGCGAATTAAATGTTCTTTAGTTGTTCCTCGTGTTAAACCAAAAATAGCACCGCGAGCTTCTTGATCCCAGTAAGGCGCCCCTAATCCAGTAAAAGCTGGGACAACATAAACGTTATCACTATCTGCTACGCGACTGGCATAATTTTCAGAAGCTGGCGCTTGATCAAATAAACGTAAGCCATCTCGTAACCATTGGATAGCCGATCCTGCTACAAAAATACTTCCCTCTAAAGCATAAGTAATATTGCCATTGAGGCCATAACCAATTGTTGTGAGCAATCCATTTTTTGAAGTAATCGCCTCTTGTCCAGTATTCATCACAATAAAGGCACCTGTACCATACGTATTTTTGACGTTTCCTACCTCAAAAGCCTGCTGCCCAAATAAAGCGGCTTGTTGATCCCCTGCCATACCTGCAATTGGGATTTTTTGGCCATAAAACAAGTAATCATCCGTATAGCCATAAATTTCTGAATTGGATCGCACTTCTGGTAATAAACTTTTGGGAATATCCAAAAGGGCTAAAATCTCATCATCCCAACTTAAATTATGAATGTTATACATCATTGTACGACTTGCATTGGTGTAATCTGTAACATGAACTTTACCACCGGTTAGTTTCCATAAAAGCCAAGTATCGATAGTTCCAAAAAGTAATTCGCCGTTTTCCGCCCGTTTTCTCACACCTTCTACTTGATCCAAAATCCATTTTACTTTGGTAGCAGAAAAATAAGAATCGATTAATAGGCCTGTCTTTTCTTGAATCATTTTACTGTAACTATTATCTTTTAAATTTTTGGCAATAGCATTGGTTTGCTTGGATTGCCAGACAATCGCATTATAGACCGGTTCTCCTGTTTTTTTATCCCAAATGACCGTCGTTTCTCGTTGATTTGTGATGCCGATCGCGGCAATTTGATGGGGTTTAATATTCCCATCAATCAAGGCATCGGCAATCACTGATTGAATGGAATTCCAAATTTCGACTGGATTATGTTCTACCCAACCTGCTTTGGGAAAAATTTGAGGAAATTCCCGCTGTGCACTTACCACAGCTTCTCCCTTTTTATTGAAGACAATAGCACGTGAACTTGTTGTCCCTTGATCTAAGGCTAAAATATATTTTCTTTCCACAAATGCGACCTCTTTCTTTTTAACTATAAAGCAGTAATAGTATAGCATAATTCAATAAATTTCCTATTATTTTTGGCAGCCCTTTCTAAAAGACATAATAGTTTTCAAGTTCTAAAAATAAGGCTAAAATAAAAAAGTAAGCAAATGAATTGATGGAGTGATGTAGATGAAAATACTAAAGGAATATGGCTTTTACTTACTACTGTTGGCCATTATCAGTGAAATTGCACTCCCTTTTATTTTGGCAAGGTATTATCCTAATTATAGTCAAATCAATAATTTAATCTCAACTTTTGGCGAAACAGATAGTCCCACAAAATGGGCTTTTAAAATTTGGGAAATCATTAATGGCAGCCTTTTTGTCTTAAGCGCACCAGCAATTTATGACCGATTTAAAGAGACAAATCACAGATTTGCTCTTATCCTTTCATTGCTAGTCGTTGTTTTTGGTCTGGGGGATTGCATCATTACAGGTCTTTTTGATCGTGCTGCCAACCAAAGTGAAGTTGACTTCACGTCTTTGTTACACAATTATGCTTCTGGCGCTGGTTTTGTGGCGCTTCTAATCGGCACACTGCTGCTATTTTTGCTTTATCGCCAAGAAAAAAATGAACTCTTCACCATTTTTTTACCGCTTATCTTTTTGGCTGCAATGGTATTTATGTTTTTATTCGCAATGCCTAAAATTCCCATTATCAGCCAGTTCCAAATTTCTCATCGCGGTTTGTGGCAACGATTAAATCTATGGTTTTTATATTTACCTTACTTTCTTACCGCAATTCAAAGCCTTTTAAATAAAAAAGCTTAAAAAAGACCAAGTTCTTCCTGATAAGAACTTGGTCTTTTTTTCGGTATGTTTGTGATTCACAACAATCTAAAGTTCTGATTGATTGATAGGCCAACGTGTATTAGCTTTACTTGGCAAGATTAAGGTAATAAAAATAATGATAGTGCCAATTAAAGGAATTAAGTAAAATAAAATCCACCAATTGCTATGATTGCGATCATGTAAACGACGCGCGCGGACAGTAAAATTAGCTAACCAAATTAATGCACTCAACAAGATGAAAGCCAGTGTAACAGCATTCCATTCTTTAATAACAGTACCATCATCTGGGGTAATTTCAACGTAGCGGTTAATTCCTGTAACAACAGAATAGATTGCCAAAACTAAATAATTAATAACTTGCGGCCACCAGTATTGTCCTCTTTTAGCTGATGCGTTCATGACAGTCATGTTATGCCAATATTCTTTATAAGCGTTAATCATTCTAACACCTCCCATTCCACTATCCCAAAGGCAGGAAAGCTTGTCAAAAATTAAGCTTAAATGCAAAAAATATCTTTAAGCAGCGTTATAAATTTTAACAAGTCAGTTTTTTTATGACTACGATTTATGCTTATGATACTTGCAAGGTCTACTCTTATCTTTTCTTTCTCGCATACCAAGAAAAAATACCTGAAACAACCATAGCTACAATAGATAACCACCAATTTTGTATGGATACTGCATAAAATATTGTTAAAATTGCTAATAACCACATAATTTTAAAACTATTATTTTTATTCATTTTTACTCACTTTCCAATTAACATCCAGACGATGAATCCAAGAAATACTAACCATGCAATCAAAACCTTGTAGTCACGCTTATCTTTAGGGATCCACTCTGTTTTTAAAGTCATAATAAATTTCCCACGGCCAATTTTATATTCTTTTACTTTCATAATTTCACCTCAAAATTGATTTGCATTAACGTTACTCTAGCTTATAACACGGTGAAATCTCACTACTGTAATATAAAAAGCACCTCTTACAACGAAGAGGTGTTTAATAATTGCAATTAAAGTTATAGCTAATCGTCTAGTTCAACGTTGTGAAAAATCTGTTGGACATCTTCCAAATCATCTAATGCATCGATCATTTTTTCGAATTTTTCCAAGTCTTCACCGGTTAATTTGATTTCGTTTTGCGGTAACATTTGAATTTCAGCTACTGAAAATTCACTGATTCCTTTTTCTTTCAAAGCTTCTTGAATGCTGTTGAAATCTTCTGGTTCACCATAGACGATGATTTGGTCATCTTCTTGAATTACATCACGAACATCAATATCTTTTTCCATTAGATATTCTAAAACTTCGTCAGCATCTTCACCGGCAAAACCAAAGATAGCAGTATTGTCAAACATATAACTAACTGCTCCAGAAACACCCATATTCCCACCATTTTTGCCAAAAGCTGCCCGTACATCTGCTGCAGTACGGTTCACATTGTTTGTTAAAGCATCCACGATGACCATTGAGCCGTTTGGTCCAAAACCTTCATAGCGCAATTCTTGATAGTTTTCATCGCCAGAACCTTTTGCTTTTTCAATCGCACGATCAATGATGTGCTTTGGCACATTATACGTTTTCGCCCGTTCGATAACAAAACGTAATTTTTGGTTAGCGTGGGGATCAGGATCACCTGATTTTGCTGCTGCGTATATTTCAATCCCAAATTTTGCATAAATACGGCTGTTTGCACCGTCTTTTGCGGTTTTTTTCGCGACGATATTTGCCCATTTACGTCCCATACTTTCACTTCCGTTTCTATATTATTCAACTGACGAAAAAACGTCCTTTTCCATTATACTTGTGTCTCAGCTTTATGTGAAGTATTTTTTTATATCAATTCAGTTTAAGTGGCATCCGACCAAAGTTTTGTTCTTGGATTTCTTTACTTGCTAAACGATAAATTTCATCTGAGCGCAGCGTTAATGGTACTTGTTTATTTCCACTTTTTCCTACCCGGGCTAAAATAGGCCAACTTACAGTTTTTTTGATACTATTCAAATACTTTTGACCCTCAGCAGTAAAACCTAAAATGCGCAAATAATTGTTGTCCCACGCATTTGTGATTTCTTCTGTGCGTATATTCAACAAAATGTAACAAAGCATTCGTTGGATATGGGTGACAGTAAAATGTTTTGATTTAACTTTAGCCAGAAATGTTGTAAAATCACTCTGTTTTGCGGCTACTTCTTGTAATTTTAAAGCTAAGCCTAATTCCATTTGATAAATTGTCAATAGCTCGTCTACTGTGCTGCTCAGTATGCGGTAGCGCAGATAAGACCAAAATTGCTGCCACGAAATATTGGGCATTTTCAAAGCTAGCGCCATTTCATTTGGGACAAAATCAGCAATATTTTTTTTAGCTGCTAGCAATTGCCGGATTGCAGTTGCACTCGCAATTTTCTCATCTGTAATCTCAATGTCATGATAACCGGCTTTTTGTCGCTTAATCGCAATTAAGTGCATTGGATTTTCTAATTGTGCATTTTTTTTCGCATAGCTTAAGCCTAAAATATGATTTGGTAATATTTGATCTACTGGTGACAAATTAAAAAGTGTTTGATAAACCTCTTGCATAATCTGAGGGTAAGTTTTTTTCTGATCGGCTTTTTCTTCAAAACGAGATTTTATTTCTTCTGTTCGCAAAATTAGCTGCTCTCCAAAATAATTATAGTCAAAAGAAGTATCATAATCGGTACCAAAACATAAACTTTCACACTGTAATTGTGCTAATGTTTGGACACTTCCTTTGGCAAAAATATCCGCTGCTTGGCAGGCATATTGAAAAGGTAGTTCCACTACTACATCGACTCCATTTGAAAGAGCAACTTGTGCTCGTTGCCATTTATCGACAATAGCCGGTTCTCCCCGCTGCAAAAAATTTCCACTCATTACAGCTATTATTACATCGGCCTGACTTTTTTCACGCGCCTTCTTTACATGATAAAGATGACCATTATGAAAGGGATTATATTCAACGATTACGCCACAGGCTCTCATAATTTCCTCCTTCATTATCTAGAAATAAAAACACCTTCGTCAAAAAACAAAGATATCCGAACTTTATATGTTTTATGCTAACATACAAAATTCGGATAAAATTTTAATTATTTTTGACAGACAAAAAACCAACGACGCGTTTTTTCATTGGGCTCACTATCTGTAAAATCTCCCAAACAGGCGACTTGGCTAAAGCCTGCATTTTCTAACATTCTTTGATAGAGTTCTAACGAATAAGTGCGTTCTTTATGCAATTCATCGCGCCGTTCAAACAAATCACTTTCTGCATCTTGGGCGACAAAGAAAGTTAAAAAGTGTTCGATACTGTTAGGGAGTTGACCTTGATAACTTTCCCATAAGAAAGCAAAATCATCGGTTTGATAATGATAATTATAATCCGGAAAAACTTCATTAATTTGATAAAGAGAGTGAACATCAAAAATAAAAATACCTTCAGCATTTAAGATTTGATAGACGCCATCAAATACTTGTTGCACAGCTTGTTCATCTGGCATATAACACAATGAATCGGAAAAACAAGTAACCGCATCATATTCACCTATGTCATTTAAATCCAGCATATCCCCTTCAATAAATTGAACGGAAACATCAGCTTCAAGAGCTCTTTGACTAGCAATCATTAACATCTCTTCTGACAAATCTAAGGCTGTTACATCATAACCTCCTTTGGCAAACCGACAGGCTAAAGCACCAGTACCACAAGCCAACTCTAACAACTGTGTTTTTCCCTTTAAATGACGTTTGGAAAATTCATACCACTTTTCATAAAGGCTTTTGTCCATGACTTCATCATAAACAAAAGCAAAAGTTTCATAGGCCATTTTAAGACACAAGCCATGCATTTAAGTCGACTAAAGGGGCATCTGACCACAATTTTTCCAAATTGTAAAATTCGCGCTCACTGGTACTGAAGACATGAACGATAACATCGCCCAAGTCAATTAAAACCCACTTAGCACCATCTTTACCTTCGATTCGCTTAATGGCAACTCCTTGTTCTTCTTCTTTTTCAACAATTTCATCAATAATGGCATTGATCTGACGTTCACTATTGGCCGAACAAATCAAAAAGTAATCCGCTAATAGTGAAATTTCCCGCACATCTAAAGCAATAATATCTTGTGCATGTTTTGAATCAGCAGCTTTCACAGCTGTCTGTAATATCTTTTCGCTTTCTATGGTGATTCCCTCCTAAAATTGTACTTCTCTTTAATTAAGCGCGTTTTGCAACCCACTTGTTATATGTCTCAATGGTTTTGGGATAAATTGGTTTTCCTTGTTCAATTAAATAAGCTAATGTATGTTTGGTTTCATAAGCTACTGCATCATCTAGATTAACCAAAGCAATTTCTCTTGCTTCATTTACACCAGGAAAATCTCGTCCCGGTTCAATAAAATCTGCGACGTAAATAATTTTAGCTAAAAGCGACATTTCAGCTGCTCCAGTAGTATGCAATGCAATGGCGTTCAAGATTTCATCATCATCAATGGCAAGCTCCCTTTGCACAAAATCAGCCCCAACGATACCATGCCAAATCGCATTATTCCATTTTAATAATGCTAAATCAAAGCCATCTCGACGAATGACAAGTTGAAACTCTTCATCGCTTCTTTCTTTAGCATAATCATGAGTCAATGCGGCAATGCTGGCCTTTTCAAGGGAGGCGCCGTACTTTTCAGCGAGTGCAATCGCAGTTTCTTCAACACCTAAAACGTGTTTAAAACGTCTTTCGCTCATTTGCATTTGAACTTTTTGCATTAATAATTCACGATCCATTGCCGTATAATTTTCACTATATTTCATCCAGATACAGCCCCTTTTCTAAAATATAGTTTAACACAGGATCTGGGAGAAAGTAGCGAGCTGAGCATCCTTGAGCAATTTTCCTGCGAATCTCAGAGGAGCTTAAATCCATTTGCGGAATATCCACCCAAATAATGGGATACGGACTTTCTTGGCTGTAATTGGGACGTTTCACACCGACAAATTGTACGAGATCTATTAATTCATCGATTTGGCGCCATTTTGGTAAATAAGCCACCATATCACCGCCAATAATGAAATAAAAATCAACATCTGGATTTTGCTCTTTTAGCAGTTTCATCGTTTCGATAGTATAACTTACACCTTGTCGCTTCACTTCAATATCTTCTACTTTTAAGCGCGGATTATCTGCTACAGCAAGCTCCAACATCGCCAAGCGATGTTCTGGCGCAATTGTTTTTTTTGCATCGACATGAGGCGGCAGATATTCTGGCATTAAGCGTACTTCATCTAAACCCAAAAGTTGCCCTACTTGATCTGCAATGATTAAATGCATCAAATGGACAGGATTAAAGTTTCCACCTAAAATCCCAACTTGTTTCCGCCGGTCGGTTTTGAGTGGTGCAACCTTAACAGTGGGCACGACATCAATTGTCACTTTTTGCATCTGCCAAACCTCCTAAATCGCTTTTACTTCTTTTGAAATTCGTTGATATTTCTCTTTGCTACTTGGACGGTATAAAACCAAAACACGACCAATAATTTGGACAACTTGACAATGTACTTCATCGGCTAAAATATGGGCGACATCTGTTGCAATTTCATCCGTATTTTGTAGCAAAGAAACTTTAATTAATTCGCGCTTTTCCAACGCTTCTCCAATTTGTATAATCATTGGACCGCTGACACCGCCTTTACCAATTTGAAAAATTGGTTGTAAGTGATGCGCTTTACTTCTTAAAAATCGTTTTTGTTTTCCGCGTAATTCCATAATTGCCTTCTTTCTAAATCAATGCTTTTCTAGTTAATACAGATACGCCTTTAGGAGCCCAACCAGCTATAACACAGGGTTCGGTAATCGTAATCCAGCCTAGCCCAGCAAAGACAATATCAGTTTTTTCTTTAATTGAAAATTCAAAACGTTGTAAAGGTGGAAAGTCTTTGACTTCATCTGGACGAGGAGGCTGTAATAATCCCCCAACATGTTTTTCATAAAAAGCATCCGCATTTGCAAGTTTAGTTCGATGAATCTCTACATCATTTGAAACATAGGTTACAAATGAGCTCCGTTCGCCTTTAATAAAATCAAAGCGAGCCAAACCACCCAAAAAGAGTGTTTGTTCTGGATTTAATTGATACACTTTAGGTTTAACTTCTTTTTGCGGCGCGATAATTTTTAAATCTTGCGCTCCTAAGTAGTGGGCCATTTGCTCGCGATGAATAATTCCTGGTGTATCAATTAAGAAATGTCCATCTTCTAAAGGAATTTCTATTTTATCTAAGGTTGTACCCGGAAAACGTGAGGTGGTTATTAAATCCTGCACCCCAGCCGTTTGCTTAATAATTTGGTTAATCAAAGTCGATTTGCCAACATTTGTTACGCCTACCACATAGACATCACGTCTATCGCGGTATTTTTCAATTGCTTCCAGTAGTTCTGTCATTTCTTGTGTTTTTTTTGCACTAGTCAATAAAACATCAACGGGACGTAAACCAACTTCGTGCGCTCTTTCCCGCATCCATTGGGTCATTTTACCCCGTTTTAAAGATTTCGGTAAGATATCCACTTTGTTGCCTACTAACAAGACAGGATTATTTCCTACAAAGCGATGCAAGCCTGGAATAATAGAACCATTAAAGTCAAAAATATCCACTACGTTTACAATTAGTGCATCTTTTTGCCCTAATTCGTTTAATAATCGCAAAAAATCATCATCCGTTAAAGCAACGGGTTGAATTTCATTATAATGCCGCAAACGAAAACATCTTTGGCAATAGACTTCACCACTTTCAAGTCCTTTATCCAAAGCTGATTGGGGCGTATAACCTAGTTCGCCTGGACGTTGTGTTTGAATCTCTGCACCACAGCCAATACAATAAATTGTTTCAGTTTCAGTCATTTAGTTCACCTTGCCATTTCATATCCGGATTATTTTTTTGTAAATGCTTCATAATTTTCCGTTCAAAAAAGCGATTGATACGGGTATTCCAGCCGTCTGTTGCCACCACAGGCTTGACTAAAATACTTTTCACGCCAGCTCGGTTGGCCCCACGAATATCCGTCATAATTTGATCGCCTACCATCACGACATCTTCTTTTTTCATTCCCAGCTTTTGATAGCCGGCTTTAATACCTCTGGAAAAAGGCTTTAACGCACGCGCAACAAAATCCAAGCCAAATGGCGCTAAAGCATGAGCGATACGTTCATGGTTATTATTGGAAACCACCACGACTGGAATCTTCGCTGCGTCCATTTGTTTTAACCAATGACGCAACTCTTCTGTGCCGTTAGGGTTATTCCATGCAATTAAAGTATTATCCAAATCTGTTAAAACAGCTTTAATACCATGTTTTTTTAATTGTTCCGGTGTAATTTGATAGATGGCTGATACCATCCAAGTTGGTTTATATTCCTGAAACATAGGTGCTCCTTTACTCAAAAAATGAAGAAGTACCCTGTACTCCTCAAACCGAAATTATACTATAAAAGCTGTGATAATTCTAGCTTTCGAAATTTTCATAATAATTATTTCAAACTTTATTAAAATAAGAGACGATTTCTCTAAAAAGGGGATACTATTTCTTTCTTTAAAGCCTTTTTCAAAAAGAACAACAAATTACTTGCTCGAAAATAAAAAAAGCTATATACTAATTCTTGTCTCGCGGGTGTAGTTTAGTGGTAAAACAGAAGCTTCCCAAGCTTCCGTCGCGAGTTCGATTCTCGTCACCCGCTTCAATTATAGAGCCACAAACCTTATTATAATAGGGTTTGTGGTCTTTTTTTATTTATTCTGCCACGAAACTGCCACGAAAATCTAGTTTTAGTGTTTAGCTAATAACTTATCTCTATAATTCACTTTATATAGACAATGTACGTTCTCTTAATTTAAGTGGAATTATATGGGAGATGATGTTGTGCCTACACCATGCAAAAAATGATACTTTTTATACCTTATGAAAAAGAAACTCAGAAAGCCTCTATTCATCAGAATAACCAAAATCACACTCAATTTGTTGATTGTCTTTTATGTCTTGTAACACTTTACGATAATACCACTTCAATAGTCAGGAGGCAGATTCTCCGCAAATAAGAAGAAAGAAATTTCTATATTTCATTTTTGTAAATTGTATCTGTAATAAGGTAGTATTATAATTCCAGATAAAAGAAAGCGGTTTCAAATCAAAAATAAAGGAATTACTTTACGAAATATATTCTAAAATATTTAGGTATTTTTTTTGGTTTATTCCTCAATCAGCACTGGGTTTTATTGAAAGTTGTTTATTGGATTGAGGTGTACCTCTGAAAGATAATATTATTTTTTATAAAAAGTTATATTATTTATGTACTTTTAATATTGTTTTTCTAATAGTAATTGATTTAATAATAAACAAAAAATTTAATGGCGCTTATTATTTAAGAACATTCTTATCATTCTTGGGATTGGCTGTAATAAGTTCTTTAGTACACTATCTTTATGAAAAATATAAGAAAAAGCGAATTAACATACGTAAGAACGAAACGAAATATTTTTTAGACAAAATAGCATCGACTTTAATTAAGAGAATGGGCTTGACTTTTTATGAAAAACCTACTTAATTCCAAAACAACCAAAAAATATTGTTATAATAATCGATCCCATAACGAAGCTAATAATCCATTTTTTTCATCAGTTCTTAAAATCGAATCCTTTTGTCTACCAAGGTTTTCTTCAATCCAGCTTTCATTATGTCTAATCCCTTGAGAAATAAGTTCTAATTTTGCATTTATTTCTTTATGACTTATCTCAATGCTATATGTTATTTCCCTTATAACAGAGTAAGACTCATCTGTTATAATATATTCAGATATATTTCTTCCGCCTCCCCGCCAGTTATCTCATATTTTTAGTAGAATATTGTTATTATTGATTTCTACTATATAAATTTCCTATATCTCCAAATTTTGAACATTAAATCGAATATAGTTTCCCAGTTGAGTTCTATTCAATTATGTTTGTTGATTCAGCACCATTTTTTTATTGAAGCGTAACGTACATAGATTTTCTCAAAATAAGCAGTTTTTTTACAAGATATAAAATTACATTTATACAGTAATTTATAGTAATTTTTCTAGTAATTTTTCCGAGGTTATCCTCTCCGCAAAGCACAAGCCTTATTTCAGTCAAAAAAATGAAAATATGCTAAAATTATTGAAAGCGATATTTTTGCACTTAGAGTCATATTTGTTACTTTTATTTAAAACTATTAAGGAGTTTATACAGATGGAAATTTTAGGAAATCAAGCTGCTTTTTTAGCAGACTACAAAAAAATTGTCAAAACTGGCGATATGTCTGATGAAATGATTATTGATAAGGTTGTAGGAGAATTGCCTACTGCTCCCAATTTTCAAATCATCGCAGATAACAATGAAACGAAATTAGGACAACGAATTTGTTTCCCTTTTAAACAAGAGATAACTGCCACCGATCCTGATGGTGTAATCACAACCCACTATATTTATATTGGGTCACCTTTTGAATTGGACACGAAGGCTGACGAACAACCTTAAAAAAAGAACGTGTAAAACTATTCGTTAGTAATTTACTAACAAGTTAGTTTTACACGTTTTTTAAGATAAAACTTTTGATAAAAAACTAATTGTACGCGCGTTTTTTGGCTGATCGAAAATCATAGCTGGAGTTCCTTCTTCCATAATAACACCTTCATCCATAAACAAAACGCGATCGCCGACTTCTTTGGCAAAGCCCATCTCATGGGTGACAATAACCATCGTCATTCCTTCACTAGCTAAATCTTGCATCACTTGTAAAACTTCCCCCACCATCTCGGGATCAAGAGCAGATGTTGGTTCATCAAAAAGCATTACATCTGGTTGCATTGCCAATGCACGCGCAATGGCAATCCGTTGTTTTTGCCCTCCGGATAAAGATTGCGGATATGCTGTGGCCTTATCTGCCAAACCAACTTTTACTAATAATTCTCGTGCAATTTTTTCTGCCGCTGAGTTAGGAATATTTTTAACTTTTCTAGGAGCTAATGTAATATTGGCTAAAACATTCATATTTGGAAACAAATTAAAATTTTGAAAAACCATTCCCATTTTTTCTCGCATTTGATATAAATCGTTTTTGGTATCCGTAATATTTTGTCCTTCAAAAAAAATTTGCCCCTCAGTTGGTGTTTCAAGTAAATTTAAACAACGTAAAAATGTACTTTTACCTGAACCAGATGGGCCAATAACTACGACCACCTCACCTTTTTTGATTTGGGTATCAATTCCTTTTAATACATCATTATTTTTGAAAGATTTATGCAAATCTTTGACATCAATTAAAATAGACATTTTTATCGCTCCTTCAAATTTTCCTTATCGACTGTAACCAACACCCATCTTTTGCTCCCACCAAGCCAAAAGACGCCCAGTGGAAAAGGTAATCACAAAATAAATAGCTGCAGCGACAAAGTAAGGCTCCAAAGGAATATAAGAATTGGTAATAACAATTTGGGCTGTATTCATTAATTCGTAAATGCCAATAGTAGATAGTAAAGATGAATCTTTAATCAAAATAATAAATTCATTTCCCATCGGTGGTAAAATATTTCGTAACGCTTGCGGAAAGATAACATAACGCATTGCTTGCATTGGTTTTAATCCGAGTGACCCTGCTGCTTCTTTTTGACCACTATCAACAGACTGGATACCACCACGAACAATTTCAGCAACATAGGCTCCCGAATTTAAAGAAATCACGATGATGCCTGGAATAAGACGGGTAAAATCCAACTTTAAAATGCCAATATCAATTGTCGGAGCTGAAAATGTTCCTTGTAACAATACAAAACCAATCATGATTTGAATCAACATTGGTGTACAACGAAAGATTTCAATATAAATATTTGCAATCCATCGCAACGGCGTAATCGAACTAAGTTTTGCCAGTGCCATCAAAATTCCAATGATGGTGCCAATAATAATAGTCACTACTGAAATAATTAAAGTTATAATGGTGCCATATAAAAAATATGGATAATATTCAGCTAAAAAAGAAAAGTCCATTTTTATTCCCCATTTTATTCTTTAGTCGATTTATTGGCTAAGGCAGTATTCTCTTTGACATACTTCTCAATTTCACCTGAATCAATTAATTCTTTGATGATTTTATCCATTTCTTTTTTTAAAGAATCGCTATTTTTTTGCATCGCAATGGCATAAGCTTCATCTTCACTGGATTTTAAATCAATATCGGCAAATTGAAGTTCAGGGTTTTGAGCAATATAAGAGGCGCCGACTGTTTCTTCCACGACTAAGGCATCAATAGATCCCTGTTTTACCTCCAAAATTAGACTAGGCACTTTTGCCACAGAGACGATTTGAGGATCGACTAATTGATTTTTTACAATATCTTCTTGAATAGAACCTTTTTGAGCCCCAATTTTTTTACCCGTTAGACTTTTAATTGAATTATATTTTGCCGCATCTTTTTTATTAATGACTACTTTTTGTGGCGGATTGTAATAATTAACAGAAAAATCAAAAGATTTCTGACGCTCTGGCGTGGCAGAAATCCCAGCAATTCCAAGATCGACTTTGCCTTCTTTCAAAGTGGCTAAAACAGCATTAAATTCCATATCCTCAATTTTTAGTTTAACCCCTAGCTTATCTGCAATTGCTTGGGCCAAGTCCATATCAGCACCGACAATTTTATCTTTACCATCCACTAAAGTATGAAATTCAAAAGGAGCGAATTCCGCTGAAGTCCCAACCTTCAATTCACCACTTTCTTTAATGGCTGCCAATTTGTCTTCTGCTGTTTTACCGCCACAAGCACTTAATAAAAAACATGTTCCCATAACGGCCAAGCTGGTCAAAAACTTTTTCATCCTATCACTCCTAATAAATATATATTCATTTTAAAACCTTTTATTGATAATATATACATATTATCATAGTGCGTTTTCAAATGCACGTTTTTTCTGAATTTTTTCAACAAAAAATGGTATATTTTTTCATTTAAGATTTAGTGTTTTTTATCTCCCAAAAATAAAATCCCTTTTAAAAACCGATTTCACCTGTTGGAAAAAAATTTTTTTCGAAAGTCTGCAACATGTTTATTCATTTTTTATACAAAAAAAAGGATAACAACTTTGTATCCTCTTCCTTTACTTCTTATTAAATTTAAACACCTTACACAACAATTTATGCTAAAGGCTGTAAATCTTTTAAATACTAGCGAATCTAATTTATTCCAAGGAATCCATTTTACGCTGTGTAAATTTTTTTGTTGCTAATATGTATTGTAACTATCTGACAACTTCTCCAGACTTTTTACGCAAACTAACTATGGGGCTGTTTTATTATAAAAAAAGATTTATCATTCAATTGCGCAATGAATGATAAATCTCCAATTAAAACTTACGGAAGCGCTGATAGCGATCTGCTAGTAGTGTCTGTGTATCTTTTTGTGCTAACTCGGCTAATTTTGTGACAAGCTCGCGTTTCATCGTTTCAATGATAGCATCTTGGGGTAGCCCTTTTCCATCTTTTGTTTCGGCAATTACTTTTTCAATGATATTCAAATCATACAATTCTTGGGCAGTAATTTTCATTAATTCTGCTGCTTCATGGGCACGGCTGCCGTCTTTCCATAAAATAGAAGCAAAACCCTCAGGCGATAAAATGGCATAAATGGAATGTTCCATCATCCACACTTCATCCCCTACTGCTAACGCTAATGCACCGCCGCTACCACCTTCACCAATAATTATCGCAATAATCGGTACTTTTAAATCAGACATTTCCAGCAAGTTTTTAGCAATCGCTTCTCCTTCGCCGCGTTCTTCTGCGCCAATACCACAATAAGCACCTGCTGTATTGATAAAAGTAATCACAGGCCGCTTAAACTTTTCAGCTTGTTTCATTAAACGCAGAGCTTTTCTATAGCCTTCGGGATGAGGAGAACCAAAATTTGTTTTTAAATTTTCTTTTAGATCGCGCCCTTTTTGAATCCCAATTACAGTGACAGGTTTATTATCTAAAGTTGCAACCCCACCGACTATTGCCTCATCATCGGCAAATAAACGATCCCCGTGTAGATTTTCATAGTCTTCAAAAATTAACGCAAAAAAATCTAAAGCACTTAATCGTTCTTTACTACGCGCTAACTGAACTATCTCATGAGCCGCGGTCATGTAGTCAACCACCCTTCTACTGTGTGTAAACGCAATAAATGTTCAATTCGCTTTTTTAATTCAGTTCGGGGCACAATTTGATCGACAAAACCGTGTTCTAATAAAAACTCTGCTTTTTGAAAATCTTCTGGTAATTCTTGTTTAATTGTTTGTTCGATTACTCGTCGGCCCGCAAAGCCAATTAAACTTTGTGGTTCAGCTAAAATAATATCGCCTTCCATGGCAAAACTTGCAGTAACACCACCGGTTGTCGGATCTGTTAATACCGTCAAGTAAAATAATCCAGCATTGCTGTGCTGCTTTACTGCAGCCGAAATTTTTGCCATTTGCATCAAAGAAAAAATTCCTTCTTGCATTCTGGCCCCACCAGAAGCAGTGAAAATGACAACTGGCAAACCTTTTTGAGTTGCTTTTTCAAATAATCGGGTAATTTTTTCCCCAACTACTGTTCCCATGCTTCCCATGATAAAATGCGAATCCATAATTCCCAGTGCAAATGACAAGCCATTAATGGTGGCCTCACCAGTCAACACAGCTTCATGCAGCCCTGTTTTAGCTTGTGTTTGTTTTACTTTTTCTATATAGTCCGGAAAATTCAAAGGATCTTTGCTAAAAACGTCAACGTCCCATTCGTCAAAGCTTTTTTCATCAATTGTAATTGCGATCCGTTCCCATGCACTAATTCGAAAATTATACCCACAATAAGGACAAATTTTTTCTATGCCGATATCTTTAGTATAAAGCATATGTTTACAATTAGGGCATTTTGCCCATAAATTATCCGGAACCTGCGGCTTTTGACTTGCTGTCTGAGTGCGGTTGGGATTAATCCGGATATATTTTTTCTTTTTAAATAAAGCCAAATAAATCCCTCCTAAGCTTCAGGTGTCCAATTTGGTAAAAAGATACTTTGTAAAAAGGCGGTATCATAATCACCAGCAATTACATTAGGATGCGAAATCAAATCCATTTGAAATTCTGCATTGGTCGTGACCCCATCTGTAACTAACTCGCCTAATGCTCGTTGCATCTTCATTAACGCTTCAAAACGCGTCTCACCATGAACAATAACTTTCGCGATCATGGAATCATAATAAGGCGGAATAGTGTACCCAGAATACATGCCGCTTTCCACCCGCAAACCTAGTCCTCCACTTGGTAAAAACAAATTATTAATTTTGCCAGGAGCCGGAGCAAAATTGAAGGCTGGATTTTCTGCATTAATTCGGCATTCAATCGCATGACCGCTGATTTTAATATCGCTTTGCTTGAGGGTCAATGCTTCACCTGCAGCAATTTCAAGCTGTTTTTTAACTAAATCTACGCCAGTAATCATTTCGGTAATAGGATGCTCGACTTGAATCCGAGTATTCATTTCCATAAAATAAAAAGATCCCGTTTCATCCATTAGAAATTCAATTGTACCGGCATTGCAATAATTCACTGCTTTTGCTGCACGAACGGCCGCAGACCCTAACTCTTCTCGTTTTTGTTCTGAAATTATCACAGAGGGTGCTTCTTCTAACACTTTTTGATTATTACGTTGCAATGAGCAATCCCGTTCACCTAAATGAATGACATTACCATACTCATCCCCTAAGATTTGAACTTCAATATGTCGTGCAGGATAAACTATTTTTTCGAGATACATAGCATCATTCCCAAAGGCTGCTTTGGCTTCTTGTTGCGCTGATTTAAAATGTTGTGGTAATTCTTCTTTGGTCATGACCTTGCGAATACCTTTACCACCTCCGCCAGCTGCAGCTTTTAGCATCACCGGATAACCAATTTCATTAGCTAAGCGCAATGCTTCTTCTACGTCTTCTAAAGCATCTTCACTACCGGGAATAACAGGAACATTCGCTTTTATCATCAACTGACGTGCGTTAATTTTATTTCCCATTGCATCAATCGTTTCGCTTTTTGGCCCGATGAACGTAATATTACATTCTTCACACATAGCAGCAAAACGGCTATTTTCAGATAAGAAACCAAATCCCGGGTGAATCGCTTCTGCTTTGGTAACAATTGCTGCACTTAGTATCTGTTGCACATTCAAATAGGAATCGCTCGCTTTAGCAGGGCCAATGCAGATTGCCTCATCCGCCATTTCAGCATGAAGAGCATTTTTATCTGCTTCAGAATAAACCGCAACTGTTTGAATACCTAATTCGCGACAAGCACGAATAACACGTACTGCGATTTCGCCACGATTTGCAATTAAAACTTTTGAAAACATACATTCACCTATCCAATCATAAAGGTTAATTCTGCTTCAGCAGCTTTTTTACCATCAACATAGGCAATTCCTTTACCAATTCCAGCTGAAGCTTTAACTTTTAAGATTTCGACTTCCAATATTAATGTGTCCCCAGGAACAACTTTACGACGGAATTTGGCTTTGTCAATTCCGCCAAAATAGGCTGTTTTCCCCTTAAAATCGGGTAATGAAAGTAACGCAACTGCACCAGCTTGAGCCAACGCTTCGATAATTAATACACCTGGCATCACAGGTTCTTGTGGGAAATGCCCTTGAAAAAAAGGCTCATTTACAGTCACGTTCTTTTTGGCAACGACCTTTTTACCTTCTTCTAATTCTTCTATACGATCAATTAACAAAAAGGGATACCGATGAGGAATAATCTTTTTAATTTCTTCAATTGTCATAACTGCCATAATTTATCCTTCTTTCACAACAAAAAGCGGCTGATTAAATTCCACCACTTGTTCATTTTCCACTAAAATTTGAATAAGTTCACCTGCTACATCACTAACGATTTCATTCATAACTTTCATCGCTTCAATAATACAAAGAACTTCGCCTTTTTCAATGCGATCGCCAACTTTTTTAAATACAGGCTGATCTGGACCACTCTTCAAGTAACACACACCAACTAAAGGAGAAACAATTTCCGTACCTTCCATTTTAAGGTCTTCCTCTTCTGCCAGTGCAGGAGGAGTAACAGAGGAAACATCTAAAGATTTGTCTAAACCAAAACTTGGCGTTTCTGGCTGTTGGGATACTGTTTCAGTCATAGTACCGTTTTGACCACGGACTTGCTGATTTTTGTTAAAATATAATTCAAATTGATTGTCTTTTAAATCAAATTCAGTCAAAGTTGACTGATCAAATTGTGCTAATAAATCTTTAATTTCATTAATGTTCACTAGCTTAGGCCTCCCAACGTTTTAGACAGATCACAGCATTATGACCGCCAAAACCTAAAGAGTTGCTCATGACGTATTCTAAATCTGCCTCTTTTGCTTTGTTTGTTACAACATTTAAATCAATTTCTGGATCTTGTTTTGTGACATTAATAGTCGGTGGGACAAATTGATATTGTAAAGCCAATAAGGAGGCAATTGCTTCCACTCCTCCGGCCGCGCCTAATAAGTGTCCAGTCATAGATTTTGTACTGCTGACATAAGTTTCTTTATAGGTTTGTCCTAAACCATATTGAATCGCCTTTGCTTCAGCCACATCATTTGCAGGTGTACTTGTTCCGTGAGCATTAATATAACCCACTTCACTAGGTGTAATACCGGCTTCTTGCATCGCTAACTTCATCGCTTTACCTGCACCCGAACCATCAGGATTGGGCGCTGTCATATGATATGCATCACAGTTTGCACCGTAACCGACGATTTCAGCCAAAATATTCGCCCCGCGAGCGTTTGCATGTTCTAAAGATTCCACCACAACGACACCGCCGCCTTCGCCCATGACAAACCCACTACGATTTTCATCAAAAGGAACAGAAGCTTTATTTGGATCCGTTTCATTTGTTAAAGCAGTTAAAGCAGCAAAACCAGAAATTCCAATTTCATTAATTGAAGCTTCGGCTCCCCCAGCTAAAATAACATCAGCATAACCATGTTTAATATTACGAAAGGCTTCTCCGATAGAATGCGTGCCAGAAGCACACGCTGTAACTGTACTCGTACAAATCCCTTTAGCTCCCACTTTCAATGCAATGTTCCCAGCTACCATGTTTACAATAGACATTGGTACAAACATAGGTGAAACCCGTTTTGGTCCTTTATCATGCATGCGAATAACTTGATCTTGAATGGTTTGTAAACCACCAATTCCTGAACTTACCATCACACCAAACCGATCAACATCCATTTTTGTGGTATCTAAACCTGACATTGCCATCGCCTCTAAAGCAGCATAAATACCAAACAATGAAAATTTATCCATTCTTTTTGCATCTTTTTTTATGAAATATTTATCAAAGGGAAATTCCTTCACTTCTGCTGCAACCGTAATGCCTGTTTCGCTTGCATCAAACTGAGTAATTTCACCAATGCCATTTGTTCCTTCTTTTAAACTATTTAAAAATGTTTCAGCATCATTTCCAATGGGTGATGCTACACCATAACCTGTAATTACTACGCGATTCATATTATCCTCCTTGTTAAAAGCAGATTTTTAATAGTTAACCATGCATTACTAAACCGCCATCAACATTAATCACTTGCCCTGTAATATATGGACTTTTAGCAAGAAATACTGCCGTTTGCGCAATATCAGCAACTGTGCCAAACTTTTGTAACGGAATATTTTTACTTACTTGTTCTTTCACTTTATCAGAGAGAACTTCTGTCATATCAGTTGCAATGAAGCCGGGTGCAATAGCATTACACGTAATGCCACGTGGGGCTACTTCTCGGGCAACAGATTTTGTGAACCCTACCATACCAGCTTTACTAGCAGCATAATTTGCTTGTCCAGCATTCCCGACTAAACCTGAGACAGAAGACATGTTAATAATTGTACCGCAGCGGTTTTTCAACATTTTTTTCATAACTAATTGCGTCATATTAAAAGTGCCGCTTAAGTTAATTTTCATGACGCTCTCGAAATCTTCGGCAGTCATACGTAACAATAGCTTATCGTTGGTAATACCAGCATTATTAACTAAAATATCGATATTCCCTATTTTTTCTTCAACTTCTGCTAATATTTTTTTTGCTGTTTCGTAATCACTGATATCACCAGTTACGCCGATACAGGACACGCCATAACTTTCAATTGCCTCAATTTGCTCTGGGGACACTGGGCGCCTTCCATTTAAAATGATATTGGCACCTTCTTTGGCAAAAGCTTCTGCAATACCTTTACCAATCCCTCTTGTACTACCAGTAATTAAGGCATTTTTTCCTTTAAGTTCCATCTCTTCCTCCCAAAACACGACTAATTGTTAGCTAAAAATGTAATTGTTTCATTAAATGTTTTGCTGTCTTCTATTCTTGTAGTCGCAATTGTTTTGTCTATTTTTTTTACGAATCCAGTTAAGACTTTACCTGGTCCAATTTCGATCACTTGACTAATTCCCATTTCTTTTAAAGTGGCGATACTTTCATAAAAATGAACAGAAGACATTACTTGTCGCTCTAGTAATGATTTTATTTCATCTTGAGGCATTACTTTAGCTGTTGTATTACTAATAACCGGTATCGTCATAGGTTTAAAATCAATTTTTCCCAGCTCTGCTTGCAATTGCTCAGCTGCTGGTTGCAATAAAGCAGTATGGAAAGGACCACTAACATTTAATGGAATCAGCCGTTTTACACCTGCTTTGGTTAATAATTCGCAAGCTTTGTCAACAGCAGCTACCTCACCTCCAATAACAATTTGCTGTGGAGTATTGTAGTTTGCTGGTGAAACAATGCCAATAACACTTGCTTCTTGGCAACACTTTTCAATAGTTTCACTAGGTGTATTCATAACTGCAACCATCTTGCCACTGCCAGCGGGGGCTGCATTGGCCATAAAATTACCACGTTTAGAAACTAAAGCTACCGCTGTTTTAAAATCAAGTGCACCACTTGCCACCAATGCAGAGTACTCACCTAAACTTAATCCACAGACTGCATCTGCCGAATAGCCCTTTTCTGATAGTAAACGCCAAAAAGCAATACTGACTGTCAAAATAGCAGGTTGCGTATATTCCGTTTGATTTAATTTATCATTTTGATTTTCTTCAAAACATAAAGCGGCCATGTCATAACCCAACACTTCACTCGCTTCAGCAAAAGTTTGCTTTACGATTTTTTCATTATCGTATAACTCTTTTCCCATACCAGTGTATTGTGCCCCTTGACCACTAAATAAAAAAGCTGTTTTCATTCATTGTCCTCCGTCTTTTCATCTCAAGCCGTCATCTTAAAACAGTTTATTTTGATTTTTTAAGCTTTCAAATTAATTGATTAGCTTTTCTTATAATGAAAGAGATTTCTTTCATTATAAGAAAAGCCAGACTACCGCCCAGCTTAAAAGAAATTATTCAGCTTTTTGTGCTTCAACATATTTTACAAGATCAGCAACTGTTGTGATGCCTTCTTCAGTTTCAATTTTCACATCAAACTCATCTTCTATTTCATTAATGATTTGGAATAAATCCAAACTATCTGCTTCTAAATCTTCTTGAATATTAGTTGTTAATTGAATTTCATCTTTTTCTTTCCCTAATTCTTCTGCTACGATTTCTTGAATTTTTTCAAATACCATGTTTATTTCCTCCAATTAAATGAATTATTTTATGTTTTATATTGTAAACAGGACTTAAAGCGTTACTTGGATAACTCCCCAAGTCAAACCACCGCCAAATCCTGAAAACACTAAGTTTTGTGTCCCGTCCAAACGAATTATACCTGCTGATACAGCTTCATCTAATAAAAGTGGAATACTTGCAGCAGACGTATTGCCATATTTATCCATATTCTGTAAAAACCGTTCTCGTGGGACTTTCAATTTTCTTGCCACTTTATCCAAAATGCGTGAGTTGGCTTGATGTAAGAGATAAAAATCAATTTTATCCTTATCTTCTGCCACTAATTGGTCAATTGCAGCTACAACATCCCGTGTCGCAAAATCAAAAATTTCACGACCTTCCATCTTAAGATAAGGTGATGCAGTGGGACTTTCGCCTTTAAAAGGACTATCGTTTTTCACATAGCCTGCTGTTAACGACGTACTTCTAGTACCGTCAGCTTGTAAATTTTCCTTTTTGATCATTGGAACATCACTTGCTTCTAGTAATACTCCAGCAGCTCCATCACCAAACAAAACTGCTGTCGTGCGATCTTGCCAATCCAGACATTTAGAAAGAACCTCGCCGCCAATTACTAACCCCTTTTGTGCTGTTGTTTGAATTAACTTCTCCGCTACGGATAAGGCGTATACAAATCCTGAACATGCTGCAGATAAATCAAAGGCAAAAGCGTTGTTAGCTCCAATCGCTCCTTGTACAAGACAAGCTACAGAAGGTGTGGCATAATCCGGTGTCATTGTCGCTACGATAATAAAATCTAAATCATTAGCAGTAATTTGACTTTTTAAAAGTAATTTTTCTGCAACGCCAATACATAGGTCAGAAGTATTCTCAGTTGTGGCAATGCGGCGTTCCAAAATGCCGGTCCGGCTTTTAATCCACTCATCTGATGTCGCCATAATTTGTGCTAAATCATCATTTTTAATAATTTGGGTTGGAACAAAACTTGCCGTAGCTGTAATTTTTCCGTATTTTCTCATCTTCACACTCACTTATACTCTTGTAAAAAATCATGGAGATTTTTTAAAGCCTTTAATAAAGTTGCTTCCTCATCACTATCCATCCCTGTTAAGACCCGCTTGATCATTTGACGATGGAAATACTGATGTACGCGAAATAGTAGCTTACCCTTTTTAGTCAAACCGAGCTTGACAACTCGTCGATCATCTTCACTACGAATACGTTCGACATAACCTTTTTTAACTAACCGATTGATGGCGGTAGTTAATGTCCCCACCGTGATGGAAAGTTCTTTTGCCACTTCGGAAGTGGTCTTTTTTTTATACATGCCAATAGCTTCAATCGTGTGCATTTCCGTAATACTCAAATCATTAAACTGCGATTTTTGCAGCTCAGATTCTTCAATAGTTAAAATATCATTGAAGACACTCACGAGATAGTCATTGACTGTTTCCAGATCTTTATCCACACATTCACCATCCAAATTAGTTTGATTATCAAATCATTTGACTATCAAAATATATTATAACTTTTTTTAAAATGCAATACTTTTTTGTAATTTTTTTATTTTTCTAAAGCTATCTTCACCTATTTATGATTTTAGCGCGGATATTTTAAAAATTTATTGACAAGTGTTCAGACGAAAGCTAGTATTTAATTTAGTTTGAAAATCAAAGTATTTTATTAAGGAGATTATTATGAAATTAACACCAGTTGCAATTGGTGACTTAAATTTAAAAATTCCAATTATCCAAGGCGGAATGGGTATTGGCGTAAGCCTCTCCCGTTTGGCCGGTAGCGTGGCAAAAGAAGGCGGAATGGGCATTATCTCTTGCGCCCAGATTGGCTTTAGTGATTCACTTTTTGAACGCGCGCCCTTTAAAGCCAACATGAAAGCTATTGAAGAACAATACCATGCTGCTAAAACAATCGCAGGTACAGGTATTGTTGGTTTCAATATTATGTGCGCTACATTCAAATATGAGAAATACGTGCAGCGTTGTGTTGAAGTCGGCGCCGATGTAATTATTTCCGGAGCTGGTTTACCTATTCATTTACCTGAATTAGTGGCAAATTCCAAAACGAAGATTGCACCTATCGTCTCTTCTGAAAAGGCAGCTAAAGTCTTGTTGCGAACTTGGGCTAAACGCTACAATCGGACAGCAGATTTTTTAGTGATTGAAGGACCTGAAGCCGGAGGGCATTTGGGATTTAAGTACGACGGCATTCAAAAAGCCATTGATGAAATGGATGAAGAAGTAAAAAAAATCGTCGCAGTTGCAAAAGAATACGGTGAAAAATTCAATTGTAAAATTCCAGTATTTTTTGCCGGAGGTGTGTATGATCGTAATGATATCGACCATTATTTAAGTCTTGGTTGTGCAGGTGTGCAAATGGCAACTCGGTTTGTAGTAACAGAGGAATGCGACGCTCCTATTGCATATAAAGAAAGCTATTTAAACGCAACCCAAGCCGATATCAAAATCATTAAAAGTCCAGTTGGGATGCCAGGCCGCGCAATTGAAAACGAATTTACCCGGACAATTAAAACAAAACAAATCCCAATTACAAAATGCCGCAGCTGTCTTTCCCGTGATCATTGCGATCGTAAAACTATCCCTTATTGCATTACGGAAATGTTGTTAAACAGCGTAACGAAAAATCCTAATCAAGGCTTAGTTTTTGCTGGCAGCAATGTTTTTAAAGTAAACGAAATGACTACTGTGCCCCTTTTGATGAAAGAATTGAGTAAATAAAAAGCACGAGAGGATAATCCTCTCGTGCTTTTTATTACGATTATTGAATTAAATCATAGATTTCCATTGCCACGATATCAATATTATCGAATTGATAGTGCTGTTGGGTATCTGTTTCTGTCAATTCAAATGTTTCAGTTGATTTATCGTAAGTCACAGTACATTTTTCAACGCCCTCTTTTTCAAAACGGCGGACTTGGATTTCATTATCGGTTGCTTCAGTCATCGCTTCAAGACGTTTGATAATGGCAACTAATTGTGAACTTGTCATGGGGAAAGCCTCCTTTTTCTCAACTTCTGTTATATTGTATCAAAAGCGTTAGCAGCTTGCATTGATTTTTACAAAAAAATCATACTTTTTTGTAAAAACCTTAGTTTCCCCACCATAATTTAATCAAAGCCTGTGTTCCATCATTTTCATAACCCATTTTAGCCAACAACTCGTATAAACGTGTCGCTTCTTTTGTCGCCGGTAAATCAATTTCCATTTTTTCGGCTTCAGCTAAAGCAATTTTTAGATCTTTTATAAAATGCTTAACAAAAAAACCAGGAGTATAGTCTTCTTTTAAAATACGCGGTGCATAATTTGCTAATGACCAATTTGCGGCACTGCCACCACCAACGGTTTCAATAACTTTTGTCAAATCCAAATTTGCAGATTTCGCATAAACAAGCATTTCTGTCATACCGGTCATAGTTCCCGCAATCATAATTTGATTCGCCATTTTAGTATGCTGTCCTTTACCAGGGCCACCATGTAGTGCATAACTTTTACCAATTATTTTAAAAAGCGGTAAAACTTTTTCATAAGCAGATTGTGTGCCCCCTACCATAATCGTTAAAGTAGCATTTTTTGCGCCCAAGTCACCTCCGGAAACCGGTGCATCCAGTGCTGATGCTCCTTTTTGCATCGCGGTGTGAGCAATTTTTTCTGCTAATGAAGGCGTACTTGTTGTCATATCCACTAAAATTTTTCCTTTTACTTCCGCAGTAAAAATTCCGTTTTCTCCATAATAAATTTCTTCCACATCTTGCGGATAGCCGACAATCGAAAATATCACATCTGCACTTTCAGCGACTGCTTTTGGTGTATCACGCCAAATCGCACCTTTTTCCACGATTTGATCAGCCTTGCTTTTCGTACGATTATAAACATACACTTCATTACCGGCCGCTAATAAATGAGATGCCATAGAATGTCCCATAACACCGATACCAATAAAACCAATTTTCATTTTCTATCATCCTCTCAACGTAACAAACAAAAAAATCACAACTTTAGTATAAGCTAAAGCAGTGATTTTTTCTTGTAATATGGCTGTAATTAATTGGAAGTTCGTTTAAAAGAATATAATTTAACTTTAATTTTTTGCATTGTGGGTTCTGTTTCTTTTTCTAATGATAAATTCGCATAATACGCAATCATATCATGGTAAAAATCTAGCATGGATTCACCAAAGTGGGTGGCAGAAATTTCATATAATTTATTTGATAGCTTTTGTGGATCAGATCTGAGACCACTTGCAATGTAATTCAAAACAGCGTCTGCAAAATCATCATCAGAAGCAAAAGTCACCCCAAAAGAAGAATCATCTATTAGATTATTCAAATAATCATTTCCCTCCACCACCAAGGGTGTACCTGCAGCCATCGCTTCAGTATAGGTCAAACCTTGTGTCTCTGACGTTGAGGCACTGACAAAGTAATCCGCAGCATGGTAATAAAGGGCAACTTCGTCATTAGGAACTTCTCCGACAAAACAAACATAATCTCCTAAATTCAAACTTTGAACAAGTTCTTTTAATTCTTCAGTATAAGGTCCTTTACCCACAATAACTAAACGCGTCTGAGGCAATTGTGCAATAACTTTTGGCAAACCGTGAATAATAGCTTGAATATTTTTTTCATAAGAAATACGGCTCAATGATAATAACATGATTTGGTTATCTGTAATTCCCAATTCTCGCCTTAACGCTTCTTTCATTTCACTTGTAATGTCTGGCCGCTCGAATTTTTCTAACTCAATTCCAGTGGGAATGACGCGCATGGGGGAAGTGACGCCATAACCTCTTAAAGTATCAATCACTCGCTCACTTGGGCACACTACACCAGTGGTATGGTTTGCAAACAAACGCGAGAAATATTTAACATGGGATTGCCGTACTACTTTACCTTTCGCAATATAATGTAAATAATCTTCATACATTGTATGATACGTGTGAATGACTGGTATCTTCAATTTTTTCCCTACCATTTTACCTAAAAGACCAGCGCCAAATTCTGTATGGGTATGAATTAAATCCAACTCCAATTCTTTTGCAATCAGATAAGCATACCACATTCCTCTCACCACAATTCGACGATCTTTAAAAGAAACAAAAGGAACACTTGGCATACGAATTATATCTTCTTCAATACCAGTTGCATTGGGATCTGTCGTGGTGAAAATATAGACTTCATGCCCCTTTTTTTCCAACTCGGTCTTTAATGTTTTAATTGATGTTGCTACACCGCTAACTTGCGGAAAATAGGTATCTGTAAAAAACCCGATTTTCACAGTCTTTCCTCCAAACTATCTCGCTGTAACTTATACAGTTAACCAACAACTTTTCTATAGTGTATCACAGCTTTATCATACTTTAATCAAACTATAGTCCTATTTCAAATTACATTTTAGCGTTAAATCGCCTAAAATAGCAATGAAAAAAGGACAAGTGACAAACTCGTTAGATGGCTCTCTTAGTACTAGCTGTTTAAATCATCAATTTCTTCAAAAACGCCTCGAAATTCCCATCACAACTCTATCAGCAGAGACCGCCATTTTAATGCTTCTTCTTATTTATTCATTTCTTAGCACAAGTACCTGCCTTTTATTTCTAATTATCTAGGTTTGTTTTGATTTCCTCTTTTTATCAAACTTTGATTCTTTACTTTAGCATAACATATAAGAAAATACTTTTCTTTTATTAAGCTATTAAAAAGGGAAGTTTGAAGATTTGTCCTTTTATTAAAAATTTAAAAACAAAAAAACCCCAGAGAAAAATCTCCGAGGTAAAAAATAATTTTTATTTTACAGCTTCTTCTACTAATTCAATGACTTCTTCCATTGTATCGCAGTCATTTAATGCTTTATCAGCAAGAACTTTCATATCTTCAGTAGATAAACGTTTCATTAAGCTGCGTGTTTTAAGAACTGATGTTGCGCTCATTGAGAATTCATCTAAGCCCATGCCCATCAAAATTGGCACAGCAGTTTGATCGCCGGCCATTTCACCACACATACCAGCCCATTTACCTTCAGCATGAGCCGAATCAATTACGTTTTTAATTAAACGTAAGATAGATGGGTTATATGGTTGGTAAAGATAAGACACACGTTCGTTCATACGGTCTGCAGCCATAGTATATTGGATTAAATCATTTGTACCAATACTGAAGAAGTCTACTTCTTTGGCAAATTTGTCTGCTAAGACAGCTGCCGCAGGAATTTCAATCATAATACCAACTTGGATTGTATCAGAAACTGTTACACCTTCGTTGATTAATTTTTGACGTTCTTCATCATACATTTTTTTAGCTGCTCTGAATTCTTTCAACGTTGCGACCATCGGGAACATAATGCGTAAGTTACCAAAAGCAGAGGCACGTAACAAAGCACGTAACTGTGTTCGGAACATGTCGTCGCCTAATTCAGATAAACTGATACGCAATGCACGATAACCTAAGAAAGGATTCATTTCATGCGGTAAAGTTAAGTATGGTAATTCCTTATCCCCGCCGATATCCATTGTCCGAACAACGACTGGTTTATCACCCATACCTTCTAGAACTGCTTTGTAGGCTTCAAATTGATCTTCTTCAGTTGGAAAATCAGGTGAATCCATATAAAGAAATTCTGTTCTATATAGACCGATTGCTTCAGCGCCATTGTTGTGTACACCTTCTAAATCTTTTGGCGTACCAATATTAGCAGCTAATTCAAAGTGTTTACCATCAGCAGTGACAGTATCCGCTTCTTTTAGTTTTTCCCATTCGGCTTTTTGGGCAGCGAAATCTGCACCAGCTTTTTGGAATTCGGCTTTTTGTTCTTCAGTTGGATCAATGATAACATCGCCAATAATACCGTTAACAGCTAGAATATCGCCTGCTTTAACTTTAGCCGTAATTTCTTTTGTTCCAACAATCGCAGGAATTTCAAGAGAACGCGCCATAATTGCAGAGTGAGAAGTTCGTCCGCCAATGTCAGTAACAAAAGCTTTAACGAATTTCCGATCTAATTGTGCAGTATCACTTGGTGTTAAGTCATGGGCAACCACGACAACTTCTTCATTAATCATTGAAGGGTTTGGTAAAGTAACCCCTAATAAGTGTGCTAAGACACGTTTGGCAACGTCACGGATATCAGCTGCGCGTTCTTGCATGTAAGCATTATCATCCATTGCTTCAAACATGCCAATGTACATGTCAGTAACTTCTTTCAATGCAGATTCTGCATTGACTTTGTTATCTTTCACGTTTTGTTTAATTTGACCAATCATTTCAGGGTCAGATAAGACCATCAAATGAGCGTCAAATACTTGAGCTTCTGCTTCGCCCAAACTTTGCGCTGCTTTTTCCCGAATTTGTTGTAATTCTTCAGTAGATTTTGCTAAAGCATCGTCTAATCTTTTTGCCTCTGCTTCCGTATCATCTACAGAAATTTTGTTAAAGGATAAATCCGGTTGAACTAGCAGGTAAGCTTTCGCAACGGCAACTCCGTCACTTGCGGCGATCCCTTTTAGCATTTCAACCATTATTCAGATAATCCTTCTTTCTTCATTGTTTCAACGATTGCAGCCATTGCGTCTGCTTCGTCAGCACCTTCAGCTGTGATTGTTACGTCAGAACCTTGGCCAACACCAAGAGACATAACGCCCATGATAGATTTAAGATTTACAGATTTACCTTTGTACTCTAAGTTAATGTCAGAGTTAAATTTGCTAGCAGTTTGTACTAATAATGTAGCGGGACGTGCGTGAATCCCTGTTTCTGCAACTACGTGAAAATCTTTTTTTTCCATATTAATCGGTCTCCTTTGTGAAACAAGTTTTTTGTGAGGGTTTTCTTTTTTAATAGTCAAAACAAATCATCAAAAAAGGCCCTTTCAACTGTTAAGATTACCATTTTTTTTACAATCGTACAACCGTTTTCTCTCATAATCACTAAAAGATATCTAGTCCAATTGCATTTAAAATTATTCTGCCATTATTTAGAGCCACAAGGATACTGAGTTAATACTGACAATTCTATAAATGACACGTAGTACGCAAAATGAAATGATAAAATCATGTTCTCTCTACCTTTAACTCTCTTTTATCTCTCTTTTTTTCAGCAGACAAATTACTTGCGCCATTCAAGAATTTTAGTATAATATAGCTATGGTCAATAAAGGTCAAAGATAACTTTGACTTGACCTCGCTTTTTAGGTGTATCTTTTTACTCAATAAAAAAAGCGCGTTACAATAATAATTGAAAGTAAATCCATGAAAGGTCGTGAATTATTTATGCTTTGTCAAAACTGTGGCAAAAATGAAGCAACCATTCATTTATACGCAAATGTAAATGGCCAAAGAAAACAATTGGACTACTGCCAAAGTTGTTACCAAAAATTGAAGAATCAAACTGGTAATCAAACAAATATGATGGCACAAGATCCATTTGGCTTTGGAAGTCTTGATGATTTATTCCGCCAAATGTCTCAACAAATGCAACCAAGAAATGCTGGCGAACAAACTCCGCCTACACAATTTGGCGGCGGCAACAACTTTAATGGCGGTCAACCTCCTCGTCAAAACCCAGGTGCCAATGGTCTTTTAGGAGACTATGGTATTAATATTACCGAGCAAGCTCGCAATGGTGACATCGATCCTGTTGTCGGACGTGACGACGAAATTAAACGTGTTATTGAAATTTTGAATCGTCGGACAAAAAATAATCCTGTTTTAATTGGTGAACCTGGTGTTGGTAAAACAGCCGTTGTCGAAGGTTTAGCACAAAAAATTGTGGACGGTGACGTACCTCAAAAATTAATGGACAAAGAAGTAATTCGTTTAGACGTTGCTTCATTAGTTCAAGGAACAGGCATTCGGGGACAATTTGAAGAACGAATGCAAAAATTAATTGATGAAATTAAACAAGCTGAAAATGTTATCCTATTTATTGATGAAGTCCATGAAATTGTTGGCGCTGGTTCTGCCGGCGATGGCAATATGGATGCTGGCAATATTTTGAAACCAGCTTTAGCTCGTGGCGAACTGCAAATGGTTGGTGCTACAACCTTAAACGAATACCGCATTATTGAAAAAGATGCCGCACTAGAACGTCGAATGCAACCTGTACGCGTGGATGAACCTTCTGTTGAAGAAACCATTGCGATTTTAAAAGGTTTGCAACCTCGTTATGAAGATTATCATCATGTAAAATATACAGATGAAGCGATAAAAGCAGCAGCTATTCTCTCCAATCGTTATATTCAAGACCGATTCTTACCAGATAAAGCGATTGATTTATTGGATGAAACAGGTTCTAAGAAAAACTTAACCATTCAATTAGTGGATCCAAAAGCAATTGAAAAGAAACTGCAAGACGCGCAAGCGCAAAAACAACAAGCTTCTCAGGAAGAAGATTTTGAAAAAGCAGCTTACTATCGCGATCAAATTAACAAATTAGAAGAAATGAAAAACAAACAAATCAGTGACGAAGAAACCCCAACAATCACTGAAAAAGATATGGAACAAATTGTTGAAGAACGGACCGGTATTCCGGTTGGTGAATTAAAAGAAAAAGAACAAACCCAATTGAAAAATCTTAGCCATGACTTAAAAGAACATGTTATTGGTCAAGATGAAGCCATTGATAAAGTAGCCAAAGCGATTCGTCGTAATCGCGTGGGATTAAGCAAAAAGAATCGTCCCATTGGTTCATTTCTATTTGTGGGACCAACTGGTGTTGGTAAAACAGAATTAGCAAAACAACTTGCTTATGAAATGTTCGGTTCAGAAGATTCAATGATTCGTTTTGATATGTCTGAATACATGGAAAAACATAGTGTGGCAAAACTAATTGGTTCTCCTCCAGGCTATGTTGGTTATGAAGAAGCCGGTCAATTGACTGAAAAAGTTCGTCGTAATCCATACAGTTTGATTTTATTAGACGAAATTGAAAAAGCGCATCCAGATGTTTTGCATATGTTCTTGCAAATTTTAGATGATGGTCGCTTGACAGATGCCCAAGGTCGAACTGTTAGCTTCAAAGATACTTTGATTATCATGACAAGTAATGCTGGCACTGGCAATGTTGAAGCAAGTGTTGGTTTTGGAGCAGCCAGAGAAGGTATTACTCGCTCTGTTTTAAACCAATTGAATAATTACTTCTCACCTGAATTTCTAAACCGTTTTGACGGCATTATTGAATTCAAAGCTTTAAGTAAAGAAAACTTGCTGCACATCGTAGAATTAATGTTAAAAGAAGTAAACGATATGTTAGCATCTCAACACCTTCACATTACTGTACCAAAAGATGTGGAAGAAAAATTAGTCGATTTAGGCTACAATCCCGCTATGGGTGCACGTCCATTACGCCGTACTATTCAAGATCAAATTGAAGATGGTATTGCAGAGTACTATTTGGATCATCCTAAAGCAAAAGAACTTGAAGCACGTTTAACCGAAGATGGTAAAATCGAAGTTACGCAGACACAAAACAAAGCAAATGATGAAGCAAAAGAACAAACAGAAACCCCCGAAGAATAATAGTACTAAACTCATAATCTAGTCGAATTATACTAGATTATGAGTTTTTTTGTTTACCTTTGAAAGAAATTGCTACCATAAATAAACACGTAATCTGACAAACTTTGTTATCTTTTCAAGTGTAATCACTTTTCTTATCGCCTTTTGAACCGTATAATAATAGATGAGTTAGTTCAAACTTGCCTTGAAGGAGTGAACCAGATGAAATTAATCAACGTAACCAATAGTCACTCGCGTTTGGTGCGCAATCAATTGGAGAATACAGATGCCGAATTGGTGAAAGTTTATACGGCTGGTAATTCTACTGTAGTATATACGGTAGCACCCAACCATAATGAAATTTTATTGATTAATAAAAAGCGCAACCTGAATGAACGTGAAATTAATGAAGTAAAAGAATATTTTTTAAAAAAATTGCCCTCAGGTAGCTATGAGCCAGATACTATTACCCAGATTGAGTTACCAGGTCTCGTTGAAATTTCCATTAAAACAAATCAACTCAGTAATAATGCCTCATAAAAAAGAAGGTACGGGCTAGCCCGTACCTTCTTTTTTATCTTAAGAAATCTGTAAATGAATTTTTTGCTCTTTTTGTTTTTCTTTAAAAATGTGAAATAAGAAGTCATCGGTAGCATCAAATGATCCTTCCCCTTCCACAATCCAATATTGATAATTATTTGCAGGCACTAAAGAAGCAGAGCACGTAATAATTGCATCGTATTTTTCATTGGAAGCTGTATTCATCAAAGAATACTCCACAAAAGGTAAATCTTCAATTCGTTTTATCAAAGAATACAAAAGGAAATGGTTGGGAAAACCAATAATACCCACTTTAATTTTTTCCGTTTTTTCACTTCGTTCCACCTGCGGTAAGCTTACCAAAGTCAAAAGATTAATTAAGTCATCACTTTCTTCAGCATCCAAGACATTAGCGATATAACCTTGTAAAATTTCATAGTTTGGATGTTGAATTTTTAAACTGTCCAAAATAAAATCCAAATTTTTCGGCGCTTTTCCTTGAAATAACTGTTGTCGCAAGAAGATAGTTTGATAATTTATTAAGAGTAATTCTTGTTTACTGCGAGAAAAATCTTGAAAATAAGGCGCCATTTTTGTCAAAAAGATTTTGGCTTTTTCTTTTGTTACAGTCAAATTTTTATAATTTTTTCTAACATAAGGTAAACGCGGATCATTGTCTGAAAAATATTGGGGCCAATAAAAAATCATATAAGCTACAAAATTAGCCTCTCTTTCGCGATATGTTTCCGCTACACCACTTTGACTCAATTTTTGTTTAAAACGTGCGTTTAGTGCTGTCGGATAAAAGAAATGGTTAATTTCAGGTTCATCTACATAATAACCCATACTAGTTCGCAATAAACTAATTGCCTGGTAAAAAATAAATTCTCTTTGCTCAAAATATTTCAAATACATTAAATCATTTTCATCAAGGAGCGTATTTAAATCCATATTTTGTTTCTCAAAATATTGAAACAACTCCGTACCAAAATCAACCATCCAAAAAAAGTTAAAATACATAATTCTAACTAATGCTTCACGTCCAGTAACATCCATTTGTAAACAATTTAAACGAATTCCTTTATCTTTCAAATAAGCGACTAAAGGCTTCAAGCGACGCATCAAAGAGGACTGACTGAGTTCAGTTAATTGTCCAAACTCTTTTAGATCCATTTGCGGTTGTAACAATGTCGCCAACAAAACACGATAAGGAACACTATTTTGTAGAAGAAATTGACGATAACTATGAAGTTTTGGCAGATTCCCATCAATTTGAATTTTTTCTTTTTCAGTGAATAGAACATAACCTGTCTCTAAATCTATTAAATCCTGATTCATTTGCGTCAATAAATTAGCCGTTTTGATATGAGAAAAACCGGTATATTTTTCAAAATAATGAATTGGATACAATCCTCGATCTAAGTCCAACATATGTTTAAATAACATAATCTTATTCTGTGCTGGATCATCTAATAAAATATCTTCTAACATTTTATGTCCCCTTTTAAGTTTATATCCTATGATAGCACAAATGTGATTTATTTTGCTAGATGATTATGTTTCACTAAAAAAAATTCTCAATTTCTATTGGTTATAAAAGTTTTTTTGCATTTTTATCGATCTTTCTTCTTTTAGCGATTGGTCTTAAAAAAACACTAAAAAATGCAGCGTTACTAAAAAACGCTGCATTTAAAACTTACTACTATCATTTACTAACAACACGTTACTACTTAGGTATAAGACGTTCTTACTAAAATTATTTAGTCGCCTTTTTCCTATAACGGGAGACAATCAACGTAATACTTAGGATAATCATTAATACTCCCATAATGAGGTAGTTCGTATTTATCTCATCCCCTGCTTGTGGGTAAAACTCTTTTTTTGTCGAAACATAGACAACTTCATTGGATGTCGAACTTGAAGTGGTTACCCCTGGCTCTGAAACAGACGACTCAACAGGCATGTTTAACACTCCCGTTACTTGAACATCTCCACTCATCTGCAAGCCCTCCTACAAAATTAAGGTGTTTCTGTCCATTTAACAGCTTTAAATTCAAGAGTCATGGTGTAATTTTCAGTAATTGTACTATCCACTGCATCCGTAACCTCTCCAGTATATCCAAAAGTAACAGTATTAGCAGTTGGTGGCGTAGGATCATCTTTTCCAAGTTTTCCATTATTATTTGCAAGTGTGTGAATAAGATCTCCGTTATATGTTGAAGTTACTGAACCATCTTCAATAATTTTAGGATTACTAGTAAAGCCCCGCAATGAGACTGAGTACTTAGCTGGGGCAGGATCAATAGGATTTTCTTTCACTATTTTATTAAAAGAAATATCTACTGGACGACCAGAATTATTAGTAATTGTATATTCGGGTGATGTGATAGGCGCATTTGCCTTTTTACTTGCACTATAAAAGATTGTATCTGTCGGAAGTGTGACATTAATCCAAGCATCATCTCCTTCTACAATTGGTGCATTCTCATCTGTATTATCAATACCTAATGTCCCATTTATCGTAATCTGTCCAGAATCTTCACCAATAATATCCTGTTCTGCATATGCCGGTAGGGCTATCAACATAACGCTTGATAGTGCAACAAAACCAAATATTTTTTTCATTTTTCCTCTTCCTTTCTTTTTTTATTTCACAACAAAATCAATCGCTGCGGCAACTTGTCCACGCTTTCCTTTGGTATTACCATCATAAATGCTAAAAAGCGCAGTTGCCGGATAACTCCCCTCCTCCAATTTTTTTTCCAGAGTAGCTCCTTTTATTTCATAACCCGGGTGAATAGCCCCCGAGGTATAAACTAATTCATTTGAATCTTTTAACCGAATTTCCACGTTGATTGGATTGGCGTTATGAGGTGGATTTTGAATAAACAAATCACTTTTTGTACCTTGTTTCACTTTGGCAGTGGGGGCGATAACCATATTGAACTGGCTCGCATCTACTTTTTTTTGCGCCAATTGCTGCAATTCTTCACTTGAAATTTCGGCTGCATCTTTTCCATCTGGTAAAAACTCACCACTAACGATAGTCACAGGTACATCAGGTTGATTAAAATGACGATAAACAAAATATCCCCCAACACTTAACAACAAAAGTAATAATAAGAGTAAGATTATTTTTTTGTTTTTTTGATTGGACTGCGTGTTAGTTGTATTCATTCTGTTACTCCTCCGTTCTCGTAAATTCCAAAATCATATTGTATTTTGTGTTGATTTCTTTACCTGCGTTACCAAAATATTCACCAGTAAACTGTAAATTTATTTGCTGATCGATATCTAATTCTCCCATATCAACATCCTTTGCATTTGCTGTTAAAGTAGTTAGTTCTTCATTGTCTTTTGCTAGCTGTAAAAATAAGTGATCTTTCGTATCACCTTCTATATTTTCTAACAAGTCAATGCCTGACACACCGTCTTCACTAAAAGAATTTATCTTTAATTCAATTGGATAAGCACTATCATTTTTGACTCGATAGCGTTGTGATGTGACTAGTAGTCGTCTGTCTTCTTCAGACATTTCGGTATTAAAGAACATTTCAGCTGGGAATGTTACATTGAGTGCATCCGTCTTTGTGGTAAAAGATACTTCATACCATTCACTATCACCTGATTCAAAACCCGCTTTGATTTGGACATAAAGCCAATATTCTGTCTGCTCTGCTAAACTGGTAAACTCTACAGAACTTGTAATTTCTGCTTCAGTAAGCTCTGTTGCTGCTTCTGCTGTTGTTATGTTTTGTTCAGTGATTTTATCAGTATCATTAAAGCTTTCAGTGTCTTGTTGTTTACTAAATAGCAAATAATCTACGCCAGTAATAACATTATTATTGGTCAAATAATCAGTCAGATTAAAAGCAACGCTAGTATCTTTAACCACTTGTTTGACATCTAGTATCACCGCTGGATTGGGTAGGCGTTGTAAGACAATACTTCTTGCTCCTCGAATCGTTGTTTTTTCGTCTGTCTCAAAATCGTCTTGAGGCGAATTTAAAGTGAAATCGGTCCCATTCGAACTAATGACAGCACCACTACCAATAATGGTGTTTATAGGAGTATTACCTGCCGTAATACCGTAACCGGTAATCCCGGGAATGAATTCAGAAAATGTGAACCCTGCATTGACAGGTTCACTATTCGTTGATCCAGAAACATTAAAAGATAAACGATAAGCATTATCAATAATGAAATTTGTTGCAGGAATGGTATTATTAAAAACTTGATTTGCATTTGTTACTGCCATATTTAACGTTGAGTCCTTCGCAAAATTGAATGTGGAAGTAGTAGGGAAATCAAACTTGCTTGCAAAAGTTAAGTCAAGTTCTCCGCCTTGATCAACCTGAACATCTATTGATCGAGAAAGACTACCAAAATTTCTAGTTCCATTTAATTTCAGCGATGCACCCTCTCCAATATTCATCGTTCCATTACCCAAATAGTTGTCCACAAACCTGCTACTCGTCGTCTTATAATCCACAACCGCTCCTGCTTCTAATTCGAAACTAAAATCACGCCCCGATGTCACAATTGAGTTAGTTTGCCCTGTAGCATGCTCGATTGTAGTATGACTATCCTCTTTAAATAGAAAATGATTACATTCTGCAAATTCTTCAGAGTAGGAGCCCTTTTGAACAGTAAAATAATTAGTACCAGAAAAGACAATTTTACTACCTGTGCCACGATTATGAAAAGGTTGTGCGGCTAGAGTGGAATAATAATTAATATTCTCCACTTCAATCGTAACGTTATCATTACCATCTCCACGACAAAAGCCATAATAATCATAGGCAGGGACAGAATAATCTTCTGAACCAAATGTCATATTTTGTAACTTTACAGAAATATTATCATCGTCCACTTGTAAAGCGTATCTGTTGTTGCCATCATGATAGGAGAGAGTCCGGTAATTACCATCAATCGTTACATCACGCTTTATATTAATTCGTCTATTATCATCATTTTCAAAATTAAAAACAGCATCAGAATTAGCCAATTGAATGTAAGCAACTTGATCTGTTTCAAGTGCTGTTCTTAATTCCGCAGAATTTTCGACAATTCGCGGATCACCTTTGGAAGTACCACTACCACTTGCCTGTATACCCACAGCACGACTGACACTTTCTTTTGTCGGCGGGTCTTTAGACTCACTTTCTTTTGTACTGCTATCGGCTACTTGTTCCTCATTAATTACTTGTCCCTCAGAACTAGCACTTGTTTGACTCTCAAGGGGTGCACTAATGCTATTATGAAGTTCTAATTTTTTAGTGGATTCAGTAGTTGTTTCGTGCGTTTTTTCACTTGAACTTTCATCATAATTTTGGGTCGCGGAAAACGAGGAAGAACCCGTTGCAAAAAGAAGTTGGGTACCTAAAAGCAAAGCGCTTAATTTTTTTATACCAATCATTCCAGATAATCTCCCTTCTTTTAGTACTCAATACGAATTTTAAAAATTAAAAAAATATAATGATATTTAATTTAATACTAATTTATAATCTGATATTTTTCAAATAAAATGAATATAATACCTGTTATTATCGTCATAAAAACAAATAATTACACCGATTTTCACTAAAAACAGCACAGATGTTTTCTAATTCGAAGGATTATAATTTTGCATTTCATTAAATAATGAAGTGAATTCAAATAAATTTATTAGACAACACAAAAAAGCTATGCAACGTGATTGCATAGCCTAAAACAACAACTTACGTTTTATAATATAAAATTTTACATCAAACTCTTCAACTTCACATCGGGATACTTGTCAGCAAACCAACGTTCGGCAAACTGGTTTTCAAATAAGAATAATGGTTGGTCAAAACGATCCCGCGCCAAAATATTTCGTGATGAACCCATTTTTTCATCCAATTGTTCAGGATCAATCCAACGGGCGATTTTGTGCCCCATCGGTGTCATCACCACTTCAGCGTTGTATTCGTTTTTCATTCGGTATTGGAATACTTCAAACTGCAATTGACCGACAGCACCGATTACATATTCATCGGTTAAATAAGTCCGATACATCTGAATTGCACCTTCTTGAACCAGTTGTTGAATTCCCTTATGGAAAGATTTTTGCTTCATGACATTTTTTGCTTGAACCTTCATGAATAATTCCGGTGTAAATGACGGTAATTCTTCATAAGCCACTTTTAATTTACCTTCATAAAGGGTATCGCCAATTTGATAATTGCCGGTATCATAGACCCCAATAATATCGCCTGCTACTGCTTCTTGGATATTTTCTCTGGCATCCGCCATAAATTGAGTCACATTACTTAATTTCATTTTTTTCCCGGTTCGTTCCAAAGTAATATCCATTCCTCGTTCAAAAGTGCCTGAACAAATTCGAACAAAGGCAATACGGTCACGATGAGCCGGATTCATATTAGCTTGAATTTTAAAGACAAAACCAGAAAATTCAGGTTCATATGGACTGACTTCATCTCCTGCTTCTGTTTTATGCCCATAAGGTGATGGTGCAAACTCTAAAAATGTTTCCAAGAAGGTTTGGACACCAAAATTCGTCAATGCTGAACCAAAGAAGACTGGTGTCTGTTCTCCACGAGCAATTTTTTTAGGATCAAAACTATCGCCAGCTTCTTTGACTAATTCTACTTCTTCTAAGACCTGATCATATAAGCCACTACCCCGGAAAGGATGATCTGCAGGAATTTCTCCTTCTTCATTTAATGGAATTAAACGTTCACCACCGTAATTTTCTGGGCGATATAATTCAACGCGTTCATTATATATATCATATAGTCCTTCTAAACCTTTACCCATCCCAATTGGCCAGTTCATCGGATACGATTCGATTTGCAACAAATCTTCTAATTCCTCTAATAATTCTAAAGGTTCACGACCGTCACGGTCCAATTTATTGATGAAAGTAAAAATTGGAATTCCCCGTCTTTTAACAACTTGGAATAACTTTTTCGTTTGGGCTTCAATCCCCTTGGCACTATCGATGACCATCACAGCACTATCGACTGCCATTAACGTACGATAAGTATCTTCAGAAAAATCTTCGTGTCCGGGAGTATCCAAAATGTTTACCCGCTTATCATCGTAATCAAACTGCATCACCGAACTCGTAACAGAAATTCCCCGTTGTTTTTCAATTTCCATCCAGTCTGATTTGGCAAAATTACCGGTTTTTTTCCCTTTAACGGTTCCAGCTTGGCGAATAGCACCACCAAAAAGTAATAATTGTTCAGTAATTGTCGTTTTCCCAGCATCCGGGTGGGAAATAATCGCAAAAGTACGACGACTATCGACTTCTTTTCTTAAGTTTGGATTATCCATTGCGTTCTCCTTTATTTCGTAAAATTAAAAATGGTCATAACCATTAACATGTATTTGGTAATTGAAGTATTCATAAACAACTCTGCTAGTATAGCATGGATTGAAAGTTTCATAAACGATAAAAAAAGGATGTGCTAAAATTTCAGCACATCACTTTCTGGAATTAGCGTCGGGGTTCGTCATCTTCAAATTCTTTACGAAAATGACGTCGTTCTTCTTCTGGTTCCACTTCAATTTCGGGATCACGGAAAATAACACGAATTTTTAAGACACGAGAACCTTCCATCTCCTCTGATATCAGCGTTAGATTATCAACTTCAAAGGAAAGTTTTTCACCTTGATCAGGAATGGTACCTAATGCTGTAATTAAGTAGCCCGCCATTGTATCGACATCACTCATATGCAAGTCTGTGTCAAAAGCTTCATTAAATTCTTCAATCAACATTCGACCTTGAATAATATATTCGTGATCATTTATTTTTTCATAGAGTTTTTCAACTTCATCAGTTTCATCGTCAATTTCGCCTACGATTTCTTCTAAGAGATCTTCTAAGGTTACAACCCCTACCATTCCGCCATATTCATCTAACAGAATAGCCATTTGATTGCGGGTCTTTTTCAATTCATATAGTAAATCATCAATGAAAACTGTTTCTGGCACAAATAACGGTTCTTGTAAAATTTGATGCATATCAATGTTTTCAAACCCAAATTGATAAGCAGCCTTTAACAGATTTTTCGTATGCAAGACACCAATTACTTTATCTTTATCTTCATTATAAACTGGAATACGAGAATAATTTTCGGACAAAACTTCATTAACGATATCACCAATTGGATCATTAATATCCACCATAAATGCATCTGTACGCGGCACCATCACCTCACGGGCCACTTTTGTATCTAAAGAAAAAACGCCCTGTAACATTTCCAACTCGTCTTCTTCTAAGACACCTTCTGTTTCTAGCATATAGCGCATTTCATCGCGAGTCATTTTAGAATCTTCATCGTCAAAATCCATTGGTGTAATCTTAGCCAATAAGCTGGTAGAAGCGGATAATAACCAAACAAATGGTTTTGCGATGGTTCCAATGACACGTATAACACCAGAAGTAAAGGTCGCCACTTCTTCTGATTTATTTAAGGCAATTCGTTTTGGGTAAAGTTCACCAAAAACAATAGAGACATAAGTCAAAATCGCTAAAACAATGATATTGGCAAGACTTTTAGCGGCAGATCCTCCACCTAAAACCGGGGCCAAGCGAGTGGATAATGCATCTGCTAAAGATGCCCCAGATAAAATATTAACTAACGTAATTCCAACTTGAATCGTGGATAAAAAGTTAGTTGGGTTTTCCAATATTTTGAGTAATTTTTGCGACTTCACGTTGCCTTCTTCAGCTTTTTGTTCCACCCGGTTTTTGTTAATTGAAACAACAGCAATTTCCGATGCTGCCAAAAAGGCATTGATCAATGTTAAAACAATTAATAATAAAAACTGGGCGATCAGCGACTGACTCTCGGGGTCAGAATTCATAATTTCTTTCTCTCCTTATATTTTCATGTTTAAATAGAAAAAAAGCGTGGCACCTGCCACGCTAAAATCGTATCACAAAGGCAAATTCTTTGCAATAAAAACCCTACTACTCTATTTTGGGTGTCTCATTTTCTACTAATGTATCCTCATCTCGCTCTTTATCTTCTTTTATCAACTTCACAATAAAGGTAACTAAAACACGACACACGGCATAAAAAGGTACGCCTAAGAAAATTCCTAACAAGCCAGCAATATTTCCTGCAACTAATAAGACTAAAATAATTGTCAAAGGATGGATAGCTAAAGTTTTACCAATTACATTTGGATAAATAATATTACCATCCAACTGTTGAACAATTAAAACAACTACACAACATAGTAAAGCTTTTAAGGGCGAATCAAATACTGTTACTAACACTGCGGGCATTAACCCTAAATATGGCCCTAAATAAGGAATCAAATTTGTCACCCCAGCAATCACACCAAATAAAAAGGCGTAATCTACTCCAATAATCAAATAGCCGATAAAAGTAAATGTAGCAACGAAAACACATTCAATGGCTTGTCCACTAATATATTTAGACAATGTATAATTTAATTTACCTAATAAATCAACGATTTGTTCCCGTCGCTTAACAGGAAAGAAGCGCTCCACATTTGGGACGAGACGATTGCCGTCTTTTAGCATATAAAACAAAATGAAAGGTGCTGTCACAATTATCATGGTAGCATTTGCTACTTGTCCTACGATTGAGCCGATGCTATTTGACAGACTGCTTAAGAAGCGTTGGATAATTGTCCCATAAGAAATGTCCAGCTTATCAAATTGCGCTTGCAAGTCAATTTGTTTAAAAAATGGGCTTCTTGCCATTTCTCTAATCCATTCTTCTACACTTGCGATAAAAGAAGGAATACTTTCTGCTAACGAAGTAATTTGACTTACAAGACTAGGAATGACACTGCCGATAATCAAGACCAAGGCGCCAATCAAAAGAATGAAAACAAGTACAATACCATAAATCCGTTTTAATTTGACTCTTTTTTCCAATAAGTTCACAATTGGGTTTAATAAATAATATAAAAATCCAGCAATTAAAACGGGGGCAAAAAGGGTAGAAAAAAAAGTACCTATGGGTTTAAAAATGAAATCAATTTTTGTGGAAACAAAAATCAAAGTAGCTAAAATTAGTAGTTCTAGCGACCAAAACATGATTTTTGAATTCTTTAATTTTTCTAACAAGCTATCACTCCTTTGACTAAACAAAACAGTTTACAATTTTGTGATTCTGTTTTAATTTTAGTTGTTACTAATCTTATCAAAAAATAACTCTATTGCAAACTTAAAAGAGTATCATTTTCTGATTATTTTGCACAAATCAAAAAAATAATGAAAGAAGGCGATTTTTTTGCGCATCCTCCAAACGCGAGACACAATGAGTGAGATTTATTTAGCAGCAGTAAAAATTCGTAATCAAGTTTTTGTAAAAGAGCAAAACGTTCCCCTATCGATTGAAATCGATGGCAATGAAGCTTATGCCATTCATTTTGTGTTATATGATGACAATAAAACACCCCTTGCAACAGTTCGGTTATTGCCTATTAATGATGAAATCGTAAAAGTACAACGGATGGCTGTATTAAAAGACTATCGGGGTAAAGGCTTAGGAAAAATATTGCTAAAAGGTGCAGAAGATTTCGCCAAAGAGCATGATTTTAAAGAAATTACTTTAGGAGCACAGTGGCAAGTTCGTAATTTTTATCAAGAAATGGGTTTTAAAGAGCAAGGAGACCCTTTTTATGAAGCTGGAATGAAACATATCACCATGACAAAATTACTCACAAAATAAACTCCCCAAAATAAATACCCAAAGAAATAGTGTCCTGCTACGAGGATAGCGCATTATTCTTTGGGTAATTTATTTAGTTAGATTCGCTACATATGCACGCACACCCTCAGCGATTCCTGATGCTACTTTATCTTGAAAATCAGCTTGTTTCATGATAACTAAGTCTTTATCACTATTTAAATAGCCTAACTCTAACAAAATACTAGGCCGATTGGACTGACGCAAGACAAAGTAGTTGCCAACACGAATCCCATTATTATTTAAAGTGAGATTTTTAGCTAATGTACTGTTAAGAATTGTCGCTACAGTTCTGTCATCTTGATAGTAGTAGTAAGTTGTTTGACCGTCCATCCCATTATCGTAATCATATTTATCGTAATGAATACTAATAAATAAATCTGCATTTTCTGCCATTGCTTTATCTGCAATGGTACTTAAGTCAAGATATTTATCTTGCGTGCGCGTATAAGCAACACTAACCCCTAGTTTTTCTAATGCTGATCCAACTTTTTTTACCGTTTGAAGCGTCAATTCTTTTTCAATTAATGTACCATCATCACTTTCGGCACCAGTATCCATCCCGCCGTGTCCCGCATCCAATACTACTTTGAATTGTGCTAATGTAGGATTTACTTTACGTGAGCTTGTGACGATCTTGGTATTTTCTTTTTTCAGCCAACCAATTTGGCCTTCGTTTGTATTAATCTGTATCCAATCATCCTGACTTGCTAAATAGAGTCCCCACTCGCCACGATATAGTTTTACAACAGTTTCACTCTTTTCAGCCGGGGATTTTTTTAGCGAAACATAGTCATTAGCTGTTTGTGCTTCAGTACTGTATAGTGCCGGATCAACATAAACTTGAACTTTTTTTGAAGCGACGGTTAAAGGGTCTGGCTGCTCAATTTTCAAAAACGAAGATTGCGCCGTTTTTTCTACTGGTTGTTTGATTGCATCACTTTTTGGCTCGCTATGCCAAACCAACATGCCTATACCTGCTATACTGATTACTAAAATCATGAAACCTAACTTGGTTATTGTCTTCATCGAATGTCCAACCTGTATTTTTAATTTGATATCTCTATTGTACCTTAAAATCCTTAAATGAACCTAAAAAGACTATCCCACAAAAATGCGGGATAGTCTTTTTATTTTCGTGACAACTGCTTGTAGCGGTCATACCAAATATCGATATAGCCTTCAGAAAAAGGACCTTTACCATTATTAATCCAATCCACTAATATTTTGACGTTTTCTTTTAAGATATAATCAACGTCTTGGGGATAATGCATGAGTTTACTGTGCTGCTCATATTCATCCACGTCTAGTAGCCGCTTTTCACCGTCAGGAAAAACCTTGATATCAAGATCATAATCAATGTACTTCAAGGCCTCCTCATCTAATAAATAAGGTGAAGCTAGATTACAATAATAGGAGACACCTTTTTCACGAATCATGGCAATGACGTTAAACCAACACTTTTTATGAAAATAGACGATTGCGGGTTCTCTGGTTACCCATCGTCTACCATCTGACTCCGTTACGAGTGTGTGGTCGTTTACGCCAATCATCGAATATTCACTGGTTTTTAAAACCATTGTATCTCGCCACGTACGGTGCAAATTGCCATCGTGTTTATAACTTTGAATCGTTACAAACTCGCCTTCTTTTGGAATTTGCATGCTATAACCCTTCCCTTTTAACCATGATGGTATGTTGGGTATGTTTTACACCGACATCGTAATTATTATAGCAATAAAAGTAAGCCTTGACTAGAAATGTTTATTCACTGTTTGCTTTTTTCAAATAGTTCGACTAACTTTTGTTGCGGCTTGGGAAAAACATAGTGGTCAAATTCTTTAATCGGGACAAATTGACTTTTTGAGGGAAGTAAAAAATCGGCTTGCTTGACGCCATAAAAAAGTAAAACGTGCCATTTTAGATGACTAAAAATGTGTTTTATTTCACCCAAGTGACGCTTTTGCCAGACAACATCTTTCGACAATAACTCTGGTAGCGGGACATCTTCAGCTACAGAAAAAAGATCTAAAAAATCGGCTTGTTTGCCAAAATTTTTTTGAGCAAATTCAAAGGATTCACGACTAACCTCAATTAATGGAAATGTCCACATTTTTGCCAACAAGCCTTCATCTGCTCTTTGAGTTAAGAGGTATTCGCCATTTGCATTCGTAATGGCAGTTGCAAAGTAATAGACATCTTTGGGTTTAGCCGCTTTTGTTTTAACAGGATATTTTTCTTGTTGGCCAGTTTGATAGGCAAAACAAAAGTTTTTTAAAGGACAGCTTTCACAGTCTGGGTTTTTAGGTGTACAAATTCCTGAACCTAAATCCATCAACGCTTGATTAAAATCTCCTGGTGCCGATAACGGTATTAGTTGGCGCAGTACTTGATCAAAAATCTTACGACTAGCTGGTTTTGCAATGTCAGCGTCAATCCCATATAAACGACTCACTACGCGCATGGCATTCCCATCAATAGCAGGCTCCGCTTTTTGAAAAGCAATACTGGCAATTGCTCCGGCAGTGTAAGGGCCAATTCCTTTCAGTGAACCAATCGCTGCCATATCTGTAGGAAAGACACCGTCAAATTCTGTCATGATTTGCTGGGCTGCTTTTTTTAAGTTGCGAGCACGGGAATAGTACCCTAACCCTTCCCAGACTTTTAAAAGTTCTTGCTCATCACTTTGTGCAAGCGACGCAATGGTAGGATATTTTGCAGTAAAGCGATAAAAATAATCAATAACTGTGTCCACTCGAGTTTGTTGCAACATAATTTCAGAAATCCAGATAAAATAGGGATCTTGGGTTTGTCGCCAAGGCAGGTTGCGCCGATTTTTTTGGTACCAATCGATAAAAATGGCTTGCAACTTTTTTATTTGGGCTTCATTTAAATACTCATTCTGTCTGTTCATCGATAAATTGCTGAATCTCCTCTAATGAAAAGCCCTTTTGATAAAGACTTTGTTTAATTTTTTGATTACGAATCTGCGGTGCTTTATTTTGATGACGTCGCCACAGTTTTTCGCCAGCTTTTTTTAAAGCTTCTTTTTCTGTTTCTTCATCTACTTCCAGTGACAGACTATCTAGTACTGCACTTACCATATCGCCATTAAATCCTTTTTGACGCAAAGCTAATTGCAATTTTTGCTTTGTTTCTTTAAAACTTTTATTATGAATTTTTTTGAGCACTTTTTGGGCAGTATGCGTTGCGACTTCAAACTGGGTCTTCTCATCATATAACCAAAGAGCATTTTCAATCACATCTGGGCTGAGTCCTTTTTGACGCAGTTGCTGTTTAATTACTCCCGGTCCTTTATCACTTAAGCGCATTTGCGTTCTGACATAACTTTCACCATAGATTTTATCATCTAAAACTGTTAAGTCTTTTAAGTGTGCGATAATTTTTTCACGATCCAAACTGGGAATTTCACGTTCTCTTAAATAACTTCGTACTTCTTTTTCTGACCGAAGCTGATAACTAATATAATTTAGTGCCAATTGAACGCCCACATCATAATGTGCGTTTTTATTGATTTCATTAATTGTTTTTTCGTCTAATTCCATTCCTTTTAGCAAGCGGAACTTAATCAATAGATCTTCAGAAACTCGTAACGTTTCACCATTAGATAAATCAACCTCATAAAAACCATGTTTTCCTTTTGCCACTCGTGCAACGGTAATCATTTAGAACCCTCCTTTAGCAATTTATTTTAAAATAAATAAATGTAATACTACGCGAATATACGTTTGTAGTGTACCATAAAATCCCCTTTCGCCAAAGCTTTCGGGATTGTTTTGTTTCCTGAAATAGTATGTTAAGATAGCTACAGTAAAATAGAAAAAAGCGGAGATTTAATTTTTAATCACCGAAAACAAGGAGCCATTTATGGAACAAGTTGTAAAACTGGGACAAAAAATTAACGTTACCATCAAACGTTTGGGCATTAATGGAGAAGGAATTGCTTATTTCAAACGCTTAATCATTTTTATTCCCAAAGCTTTACCAGGAGAAAAAGTTACTGCAAAAATTACCAACGTGACTGCAAAATTCGCCGAAGCCGAGATTCAGCAAATTATGAAAAAAAGTCCAGATCGAATTACTGCCCCTTGTGTTTTTTATGATCGTTGCGGAGGTTGCCAGTTACAACACCTGGCTTATCCCAAACAACTGGATTTTAAGCGCGATTTATTGCAACAAGCTTTAACAAAGTTCAAACCGGCCGGGTATAAAAATTATAAATTAAAAGAAACAATCGGGATGGATAATCCTTGGCGTTATCGGAATAAAGCCCAATTTCAACTGCGTTATAATTCACAAAAACGAAAAGCTGAAGCTGGGCTTTATGAAACAGGGTCCCATAATTTAGTCGCAATTGATAATTGTATTGTCCAAGAGCCTGATACCCAAACTGTTATTAATACTGCTTTACAATTAGTTAATAAATATCAAATTCCAATTTACGACGAAAAGAAAAATAGTGGAATTTTAAAAACGTTAATGGTGCGAAAAGGTGTTCAAACAGGTGAAGTCCAGCTGGTATTTATTACCCATACGAATAAATTACCACAAAAAAATAGTTTGATTCGTGAATTAACCCAACGGCTCCCTTTTCTTGTTTCCATTATGCAAAATGTGCAAAGTAAAAAAACTTCGCTAGTTATGGGTGATAATACGGAACTTTTATGGGGCAAAGAAAGTATTGCCGAATCTTTAGATGAGTTGAAATTTGATCTATCTGCCCGTGCATTTTTTCAATTAAATCCTTATCAAACCAAAATTTTGTATGATGAAGCCCGTAAAGCTTTAGCACTCTCCCCACAAGAAACACTCGTAGATGCCTATTGCGGTGTCGGAACAATTGGTCTTTCCATGGCCAAAACTGCTAAAGAAGTACGGGGTATGGATACAATTAGTCAGGCAATTGCAGATGCTCAGCACAATGCTAAACGCCTGGGCGTTACAAATACCTATTACCAAACTGGAACTGCTGAAGAACTATTACCACAGTGGTTGAAAGAAGGTTTTCGACCAGATGCGATCGTAGTAGACCCGCCGCGAACTGGTTTAGATCAAAAATTATTACGAGCTTTGACGCAGCAGCCAGTCAAAAAGTTCGTTTATATTTCTTGTAATGTCTCCACACTTGCAAGAGATTTAGTTACTTTAGCTGACGTTTATAATATTCATTATTTACAATCTGTGGATATGTTTCCTCAAACTGCCCGCTGTGAAGTAGTTGTAAAAATGACTAAAAAATGAAAACTTTTTATCCAATAGGCACTCCCGCTTCATTTGCAATCCAGATTAATAACTTCAAGTTATTTTAGTCGCAAAATTTTGATACCACAAAAAATTGTATGCTTTTTAAGCTATAGAATATTGCTATAATTTTTTTGTTAAAACTCTCTTAAACAGCAAAACAAAAAGGCTACTGGAATGTTTTCCAGTAGCCTGAGTTTTTCACATTAGAATTTAACGGGTGTAGCTGTAGCTTGTAGTACTTCGTTTAGTTCTTCGATATTTTTGCGGCCTTGTGTACGCATCCATTCTTTAGCAGCTTCTTCTCCTCCTGTAATGAACGATTCCACCCCATTGGCCCAAGTTGCCCGACCACATAAGACACCATTGAAAGTTGAACCTGCCTCTTTGGCAAATTTCAATGTTTCTTGGAATAATTCTGCCGAAACACCGGCTGATAAGAAGATAAATGGTAGATTCGTTGCTTCTGATTGTTCTTTGAAGTAAGCCATCGCTTCTTCTTTGGTATACGCCACTTCGCCTTTAGCGTAACCTTCCACATAGTTCATATTAACTGGTACTTCCATTTTCAATACATCGACGCCATAACGTGGTTTAGAAAATTCTTTCATCATTTCAATAACTTTGTGCGGTTTTTTCACAGCATATTCTTTAGTGCTGGCGTCAGCATCATTGGCATCATAAGAGACGAGCTCTAAGAAGAATGGTAAATCTTCTGCCGCACATTCTGAACCGATCCGTTCCATGAAAGCTTTTTTTTGGTCGTTAATTTCATCACTTTCATCCACATCGTAGTAAAGCAAGAATTTACAAGCGTCAGCCCCTGCTTCTTTAAGGCGTTTAACCGACCAGATAGACAAGATGTCAGGTAAGCGACCAGGTGTTGAAGCGTCATATCCTGTTTTTTCATAAGCTAATAATAACCCAGCATTTTCAGCTCTTACTTTAGCTGCCGGTAAACCATATTCTGGATCAAGTAAGATAGAAGAAGCATATTGGGTTAATTCAGAGGAGACAATTTTTTTGAAATCTTCAATTTGAACACCTTGCGCTTCTGTATCTTGATACTTATTAATCATTTTCTTTAAAGCGCCCCGTTGATCGATGGCGAGTGCGGAAATCACACCATTTTTGTCACTTAATTGTTTGATAAAGGCTTTTTTTGCTTCTGTTGTCATTTGTATATTCCTCCTAATATTTTTCTAAACTAAAGACACGTTTAATTGATTAAATAACTTTTGATAATTATCTAAATTAATGTGTCCGGTTACAGCTTCTTGCGCATTAAGCATACCCAAAACATTGGCTTTTTTCAAGACATCGTTATCTGAATCACCATTATTAATTGCAGAAGTTAGACCTGCTACAGTTGAATCACCAGAACCAACCGGATTGACAACTTCGATTTTGGGAATTTCTACACGGTAAAATTTATCATTATGTTTAGCAAAAGCACCCTTTGCGCCCATTGAAACAACGATCCATTCCACGCCGTCAAACAGGCTATCTTGTAATGCTTCTTTTAGTACTTCAATATTGTCACTGACATCGCGGCCCAATAAGTCTGCTAGTTCTTCGGTATTAGGTTTAATAAGAAGTGGTTTAGCCTCCCCTTGTAAAGCCAATTTCAAAGATTCACCTGAACAATCTAAAATGACCGGTTTATGATACACGTGACAAATTGTAATCATTTTGGCATAGAAATCTTTCGGTAAACCTGTTGGTAGACTTCCAGAAAAGGAGAGGATACTGGCATCTTTAACTAAATCGGTAAAATGGTTTAAGAAAACCTCAGCTTCTGCATCTGAAATTACCGGCCCACTTTCCAAAATTTCGGTTTGTTTGCCTTCATGTAAGATTGCAATACAGTTTCTAGTTTCGCCATTAATTGGACTAAAAGAATGTGTAATTCCCGCTTCATCCAAATCCTTTTTGATACTTTCTCCTAAAAAGCCACCTAAAAGACCACTAGCTGTTACTTCATCTTCTAACTGTTTTAAGACCCGCGTGACATTTAACCCTTTACCACCAGCAGTTTTTTTTACATCAATTACACGATTGACTGTATCAAGCTTAAACGTTTCAAGGGGATAAGAAATATCAATCGAAGGATTCATCGTAATGGTTACAATCATAATCATGCCTCCATTTAATCAATTATTTTTATAATTTTATTAATCGTGGTATTCGCCCCGATCCCATTTTTCTAAGAATTCATCAAAATAATGAGGATCTGCTTGGGCTGGTTTAGCACCTTCCACTCCATTAATTTTTTTTATTAATGCTTCATTTTCCGGTGTTTTTTTATACTCAGCTTTAATGAAAGCTTCAATAATATCATTAATCAAAAATTCACCTGTAATTTTCCCACCAAAACCAATCACGTTGGCATTTAGCTGTTCTTTGGCATAAATAGCCGTTGTCATATCTCGTACCAAAGCTGCTCGCACTCCTGGAACTTTATTAACCGCATTTGTAATCCCAACACCAGTACCACAAATCGTCACCCCGAGATCAGCAGCACCACTAGTCACAGCTTCTCCAACGCGTTTTCCATATATTGGATAATGCGTGCGAGTAAAATCGTAAGTTCCACAATCGATTACTTCATACCCTTTACTTTTCAAAAAATCCGCAACAGCAATTTTTGTGTCTGTAACAATGTGGTCACAACCAATAGCAATTTTCATGAGTATTCCTCCATTTTATTACGCCATTTTATTTAACATATCGACACGAATCTGATGACGCCCACCATCATAATGGGCAGCTAAAAATTCTTTGACAATATTTTTAGCCAATTCTTCTCCCACAATTTCAGCACCAATGGTAATCATCCGCGCATTATTGTGTTCTCTTGTCATATAAGCAGAACGTTCATCTGAAACCTCGGCGGCTACCATTCCTTTTACCTTTGTCGCCACCATAAAACTCCCTGCTCCATAACCGTCAAAAGCAATTCCCATTGATCCTTCATTTTCTTTCACATCATTGGCGATGGCTAAAGTTGAATCAACAAAATCTGATCCGTCAATGGATTTATCAATAACTTCATAACCCTCGCTAGTTAAGTAGTCTTTGACAACATCTTTCAATTTTTTACCTTGTTCATCTGAACCAATTACAACCCGCATCACAGTTCCTCCTATTGCATGATATTTGTATATTGTTTATAGTAATTTTTTACCGCTTCATTGATGGTATCATCAGTGTACAGTCCATCAATTTTATTTAAGTTATAAAAATTATAAAAAGCATTCTGATTAAACTTATTTGCATCTGCTACCAAAAACTTTTGTTGCGCTTTATCTAATACTAGCTGTTGAAACTTTCCGTCTTCAATACTAAAAGTGGAAACAAATTCTTCCATAATACCGTTTACACCGACAAAAGCTTTTTGAATACTTAATTTTTGAATTGTTTCAATGGCAATTGACCCCACAAAAGCACCAGTAATTTTTCGATATGCACCACCAATAAGATATAAATCGTGTTGCTCGTTGGTCGTAAGTAAATTGAAAACAGGTAAGCTATTGGTAATAATTCGTAACCTTTTTTGGGGTAAATATTTTGTCATCAATTCAATTGTTGTCCCTGTACCAAGAAAAATGGTATCCCCTTCTTGGATGGCCCCGGCGGCATTTTTAGCAATAAATTCTTTTTCACGACTATGCAATTGTTTTTTTTCACCATGAGATAATTCAATCGGTTTTTCACTTTCAAAGCTTAGACTTTTAGCTCCACCATGTACACGAATCAAGCGATTTTGAGAAGCCAATTCGTCGAGGTCACGTCGAATTGTCATGTCCGAAACATGGAGCTGTTCTTGAATAAATTTTACCGTGACCACTCCATGCAATTCACATAAAGTCATAATGGCCTGTTGACGTTTTGTTTTCAGCATCTCATCACCTTCCTTTGTTATAATAAAACATTTACAAACAAAATTCAACATTTTTCGACGATATATGTTTATTTTTTTGCTTTTTTTTGTTTTAAAAGTAATTAATAGAATAATAAAACAAAAAAACAAACACTTTCATGAACAAAAGTGTTTGCTTTCCTTGCGCAATATTTCATTTAATAATTTCAACTTTATCTTCAAAGATCTGAGAACTATTATATTCATCTGGATTGGTCACAACAGCAGTCACATCTTTTAAGTGATAAAAAGTATAGAAATCTTCTTTATCAATTTTTGAAGTATCCATGAGTAAATAGCGCGCAACAGAATTTTGTAAAGCAATGGACTGCGTTTGCCCTTCTTCAATCGTCGCGGTCATAATTTTATCTTCTTTCAATGCATTGCAACTAAAAAAACTTTTATGAAAATGCATATTGGTTAATGACATATTAGCGATATCACCAAAAAAAGAACGCGTTCGCATACGCATTTCCCCGCCAATTAGATACACTTTCAAATTTCCTCGTTTATGACTTAATATTTCAAAAACTGGTAAACAATTTGTAACAACACGCAATGAATCGTGTTGTATTAGTTGCGCTAAAACTTCAATTGTCGTTCCCGGTCCTAAAAAAATTGTTTCCTCTTCATTAATAAGTTCCAAAGCTTTTTGTGCGATAAGTCGCTTTTCTGGCATATTCATAATTTGTTTATCCGAATGAGATAATTCTTCTTGTCGATAAGTATGAATCGTTTTGGCACCGCCATGTACACGCTTTAAGCGGCCTTGATCTTCTAATTCAGTCAAATCACGCCGCACTGTCATATCAGAAACATTCAAGCGTTCCACAATATCTGCGACACGAATCGTTCCCTTTTCATCCACCAAAGAGACAATTGCGTTAAAACGCTCCTCTTTTAACATTCAAAATCCTCCTTGCAGTATATATTTTTAACTATTACGCTATTTAAAATACTAGCGTTTTACTTTTACTATTCAAAAGGAGCCATACACGTGTATGACTCCTTTTTTCTAATCAAACATAGAATCAAATAAAGATAGTTGATTTTCATCTGGTAAATCTTTTAAGACACCATTTTCTGACATATATTCAATCAATGTTTTCGAAACTTTCCCACGATTAGCCAAGTCTTCTTTTGAAAGAAACGGCCCGTCTTTTCTAGCTTCAACGATTTGTTTCGCAACGTTTATACCCAAACTTGGAACCGCACGAAATGGTGCAATTAGTTTATTATCTTCAATTACAAAATTCACCGCATCTGATTTATACAAATCAATCATGCCAAATTCCATTCCACGTTCTAACATTTCATTGGTTAACTCTAAAACAGTTAACAGATTCTTTTCTTTGGTAGAAGCTTCCATCCCTTTATCCGTGATTTCTTTCATCCGATCTTTGACCGCATCTTTTCCTCTTGTCATAGAAACTAAATCAAAGTCATCCGCACGAACTGAAAAATAAGCACAATAATATAAAATTGGATAATAAACTTTAAAATAAGCCACCCGTAACGCCATTAAGACATAGGCGGCTGCATGGGCCTTAGGAAACATATACTTAATCTTTGAACAAGAGTCAATGTACCAATCCGGCACATCATTTTCCCGCATCGCAGCTAAATAGGTTTCTCTTAACTCATCTGGAATTTTATTCCATTGTCCTTTCCGAACGGTTTCCATAATTTTAAAAGCCATACCACTTTCCAGACCTGCGTGCATTAGATATACCATGATATCATCACGACAACCAATTACTTCTGCCAAGGTTGCTTTGCCTTGCCGAATTAATTCTTCTGCATTACCTAACCAAACGTCGGTTCCATGAGAAAGACCAGAAATTTGTAATAATTCTGCAAAAGTCGCAGGATGCGTTTCTTCTAACATGCCGCGTACAAATCGTGTTCCAAATTCGGGAATACCTAATGTACCGGTACGTGAATAAATTTGATCTTCTGTTACATCTAAAACTTCTGGGCCATCAAATATTCGCATGACGTTAGGATCATCTGTCGGAATTGTTTTTGGATCAATGCCCGATAAGTCTTGTAACATCCGAATTACAGTGGGATCATCATGGCCTAAGATATCCAGTTTTAAAATATTATCGTGAATAGAATGAAAGTCAAAGTGTGTGGTTTTCCATTCTGCACTTAAATCATCAGCTGGATATTGAATCGGGGTAAAGTCATAAACATCCATATAATCTGGAATAACAATAATCCCCCCTGGGTGCTGACCTGTCGTTCGTTTTACCCCGGTAGCCCCTTGTGCTAACCGATCGATTTCCGCTGCACGTAATTGCATATTATGATCTCTTTCATAGCCTTTCACAAAACCATAAGCGGTTTTATCGGCAACTGTACCAATTGTTCCAGCACGATAAACATAATCTTCTCCAAACAATACTTTGGTATAGTTGTGAGCTTCGGGTTGATATTCTCCCGAGAAATTCAAATCAATATCGGGAACCTTATCGCCTTTAAAGCCTAAGAAAGTTTCAAAAGGAATATCGTGACCATCTTTATTCAGACGGGTACCACATTTCGGACAAGCTTTTTCTGGCATATCAAAACCTGAACCGTAAGAACCATCTTCATAAAATTCTGAGTACTGGCAATTTGGACAGTAATAATGGGGCGCTAAAGGATTTACCTCTGTAATCCCTGTCATTGTAGCCACAAAACTTGAGCCCACTGATCCTCTGGAACCAACTAAATAGCCATCTTCATTACTTTTATGCACTAATTTTTGAGAAATCAAATAAATAACGGAAAAGCCATTTCCTATAATTGATTTTAATTCTTTTTCCAATCGTTTTTCAACAATATCCGGTAGCGGATCGCCGTATAACTCTTTGGCCCGGTTATAACTTAAATTGGTGATTTCTTCTTCTGAACCCGGAATTTTAGGTGTATATAATTTATCTTTAACCGGGATAACTTTTTCACAAGAATCTAAAAGTTTATTGGGATTTTCCACGACGATTTCTTTGGCCGTTTCTGCACCTAAAAATTGAAAGGCAGTTAACATTTCATCTGTGGTACGAAAATGAACAGCCGGTAAACTATGACGATTTAGTGGATTTGCGCCACCTTGTGAATTAATTAAAATTTTACGATAAATAGCATCTTCTTCATTTAAGTAATGCACGTTCCCAGTAGCCACTACAGGTTTATTAAGCTCATGTCCAATTTCTACCAAATTGCGGATAATATCCTCCAAATCAGCTTCATTTTTGACCAATTCTTGTTCAATCAATGGTGCATATACTGCTTTAGGCATGACTTCAATATAATCATAAAACTTTGCTCTTTCTTTAGCTTCGTCAACACCTTTTTGCATCATGGCAACAAAAACTTCACCCTTATCACAAGCTGTACCTAACAAAAGTCCATCTCTTAATTTTGAAATTTCTGAGCGGGGAATTCTGGGAACACCACCGTGAAAATATTTAACATTGCCCATTGAAATTAATTTAAATAAATTTTTTAGGCCAACCTGGGTCTGGGCTAAAATAGTAGCATGAAACGGTCTTGCCGCTTTAAAAGAGTTCTCTCCTCCGACATGTCGATTTAAATCTTCATGATAGTGCATATCGTGATTTTCTATTGCTTCTTTGACAAAAATCCAAGCTAGATGGCCGGTAGCTTCAGAGTCATAAATGGCCCGGTGGTGTTGTTCCAAACCAACACCAAATTTTTTCGTTAAAACACCCAGGCCGAAACGTTTAAATTCTGGATACAAATAGCGCGCCAATTCCAACGTATCGATTACAGGATTTTTGGCTTCCGGCATTTCCAAACGTTTATACGTAGTATTAATAAATCCCATATCAAAAGAAGCATTATGAGCAACTAATACGCTGTCTTTAGCAAATTCAGTGAATAACGCCATCACTTCTTTTTCTGGCTTTGAACCTCGAACCATTTCATCGGTAATCCCGGTCAAATCTACTGTCGTTTTTGATAAAGGATGACCTGGATCAATAAATTCATCAAATGTGGCAATAACATTTCCCTTATGCATTTTAACAGCTGCTAATTCAATAATCGTATCATAGACAGCAGACAAGCCTGTAGTTTCCACGTCAAAAACGACATAAGTTGCATCTGTTAACGATACATGTGCTGGATTATAAGCAACCGCAACACCATCATCAACAACGAAAGCTTCGACACCGTATAAAACTTTGACCCCAGCTTTTTCTCCAGCATGATAAGCATCAGGAAACCCTTGCGCGCCCCCGTGATCTGTGACCGCAATCCCACGATGCCCCCACTTTCCAGCCTGGGCAACTAGGTCTGAAATACTATTTGTTGCATCCATAGTACTCATGTTGGAATGCAGATGAAGTTCCACTCTTTTTTCATTTTCAGGTGCATAATCTTTGCGAGGCTCATGTTTTACCTCTGCAATATCTTGGGCAATCATGACTAAATCGCGTTGGAAAGTATCTTCTTGAATACTTCCGCGAATCTTCAACCATTTTCCCTTTGTTAAGGCATCAAAAATTTGTTCATCTTTTTCCCCATTGGAAAACTTTTTAACGATAAAAGATGAAGTATAGTCGGTTACTTTTAACGTCAATAATTTACGTTTAGTTCGAAGTTCTCGTACCTCAGCGTCAAAAACAAATCCTTCAAAAGTAACACGTCGTTCTTCTTCGACAATATTTACCATTGGCATAATTGGTTCATCACTAGGGATATTACGCCCTAAGACAAGCGGACCGAGCACTGGATTTTTTTCTTGTTTTTTCTTTTGTTCATGAAGCGCCATATTTTCTTGGGCCTGTTGCATTAATTGTGCGTGTTGTTCTTCTTGTCTTTGTGCCATTTCTTGCATGGCTTGGGCACCTTTTGCTTCGTCAAAACGGGGTTCAATCCGAAATTTGGTAAAACCAAAATCTTGATAGCTCATTTCCATCTTCGGTAAATACTCACTTGTTAAATACGAAATAACAGCTTCATTTACGACTGGAAGAATAATTTTATTATTTTCTTTAAATGGGACTTGTCCTTTTACAGCTTGCTCCACTGCTTTAGTACTACAATTCTGTTGCATTGCCAAAAACCAATAGTCTTGTAAAATTGCTTCGTCAAAATCAGCTTGAACTACATTTATGTGCAACTTCACATTGGCTATTTCGCTGAAAGCTAATTGTAGCTTTTGCCAAATTTTTTGATATAAAGCAGCAGGTAAAATTTCGGCTAAAGACAAGGTGAATTCCCAAACGCGCGATTTCCGATGGACAACTACCTCGGTAATTTCGCCGTCTTTTAACAAGGGATGCTGTCTTTCTTCTGGCGCCAAATCGATTTGCTCTAATAAAATCGCAAACCGTTCTTTTTCATTTGCCAAAAAATCTTCCCCTTTCTTATAAAACCACTATTACTTATTATTAAAACTATAATCTTTTGCAAATAAAATTAAGTCTCTTCATTTAAAAGGTACCTGAAATAGTATAAGCCATATTTGCAATTATTGCACTCATAAAAAAATGCCAAACATTGAAACTTGTTTGACATTTTTAGTGTGAAATATTTTATCCATTTGTCTATTATTCACGAAAATTCAAGTGTTTTTCTTTTCCGACAAGTTTTAAAAGAACCAACGTTGAATATCATTCCACGTTACTAAAACCATCAGTAAGAGTAAAAAGCCAAAGCCAATTAAAGTTAAAATTCCTTCTTTTTCCTGACTAAGGGGTTTACCACGAACACCTTCGATGATATTGAGCACAATTTTCCCACCATCTAACGCTGGAATTGGCAATAAATTCATTACTCCTAAGTTCATGGAGATCACCGCCATTAATACCATTACCGTCAAAGGTCCTTGTTTAGCCGCTTCGGATGACATTTGAAACATCGCAACAGGGCCGCCTAATTTATTGATATCGGGTTTAGCAATTAGATTTCCTAGAGCTCGCAACAATTGTACTGAGCTATTTGCTGCTTGTTTAATTCCTCCAGTTAACTTCCCTATTACGCTAGTATCCATCGGGGCTTGAACACCAATCCGAACAACTTCTTGACCATCAATTTTTTCTTTTTTAGGAGTAACTTCTGCAGTAATTGTTTTATTATTTCTTTTAATGGTAAAATGTAAAACTTCATTTTTGCTGCTCGTAATCGCCGCTGTTAGATCCTCCCAAGAAGAAATCTTTTGTCCGTCAACACTTTCAATAGCATCGCCTGCTTTTAAGTTTGCTATTTGTGCTGGCGAATTGTCACTAATGGTACCGATTTTATTAGTATCGGTTATTGGCACACCACCTTGCAAGAAGGTAATAATGATAAACAAAACAATTGCTAATAAAAAATTATTCATGGGACCTGCAAAATTAGTCAACATTCGTTGCCATAGCTTGGCTGATTGAAATTGTACATCCCGTGGTGCAATTCGTACCTCAACGCCATCAGATTCAATAATCGTTGCATCATGTAAAACAGCATATGACACAAGCTGACTTTCATCGCCATTTTGATAACCAGAGACAAAGAGTTTATCTTCTAAATCAAATTCAGCCAATTCAAAAGGAAAGGCGGTTGCCAATTGAATTTTACTACTAGTATTAATCTGTTTTACTTTACCTTCATCATTTAAAACAAGGCCAATTGGCATCCCAGGGGTTAACTCTACTTCGTCTTCACCATTACCGGCCATTCGGACATAACCACCAATTGGTAGTGCGCGTAAAGTAAATGTGGTGCCATCTTTCCCTTGATGTCCCCAAATTTTTGGTCCCATTCCAATCGCAAATTCCCGTACTAAAATACCAGCTCTTTTGGCAAAAAAGTAGTGACCAAATTCGTGTATAATTACAATTACACTAAATACGAGAATAAATGTAATAAGTGTCTTCATATTTTGTCTTCCTTTCATTAATAGCTTTTGTTATACAAAAACTATTTTCCCCACACAAAAGCTGTGCTTTTACATTTTAGCATAGAAATAGCTTGGACAAAACTTTCCCATGTCTTTTTGTCATTTTATCCTTGCAGTTTTTTAGAATCAACCATTCATCCAAATTTTTTAACAAAAAAACAGCCTCCAAAAGTAAGACAAAGGTCAAACTTTTAAAGACTGCCTCTATTTGTTTAAAAAATTCCAAATAAATGCATAATAGGAAAAACAAACAGCATACTATCAAAACGATCCAAAATACCCCCGTGGCCTGGTAAAATATTTCCTGAATCTTTTACGTCAAAATGACGTTTAATCGCCGATTCCACCAAATCACCAAACTGGCCAACAATAGAAAAAATAATCGTAAAAATGAGAACGAGTGGTAATGAATGACCAAAATCTTGTTTACTTTGGAAAATTACAACATAAATCGCTGCGACAACTACAGCAGATATAATTCCTCCAAGTGCGCCTTCAACTGTTTTATTCGGTGAAATTTCAGGCCATAATTTATTTTTGCCATATTGACGACCAATCATATATGCCCCAATATCTGTAGCCCAAACAATTAGTAGACCAAAGAATAAAATGATTAAACTCTCGCTGCGAGCGCTCACGAATTCACGAAAACCCATCCCTACATATAAACTGACCAAAACCGGAAAACCGGCTTCATCGATGGTATACATATTTTTGGAAACAACGGCAGCACCTAATAATAACAATACCGTTAAATAGAACAACGAAAAATTATCGACATTGGCTGGTAAAAAGAAAAACCAGCGCTCTTTAGGCAATACAAGTAAAACAGCTCCGATTGCACTAATGATACCTTCAAAACTAATAATGTTTAGTTCTTTCATTCTAAATAATTCATAAACAGCCACTACAGCTAAAACCGCTGCAGTCACTTCAATTGCTACACCACCGACATAAATAATGGGAATAAATAATGCCAGTGCGACAACTGCTGTGATAACTCTTTGTCTCACAACTATTCCTCCTTTGTTTTACAATTTCAGCTATTTTTTTAAACCACCAAAACGACGATCACGATTTTGAAAAGTAGCAATTGCCATTTCCAATAATTCGCCGTTAAAATCTGGCCATAATGCGTCGGTAAAGAAAAATTCACTATAGGCAATTTGCCATAATAAAAAGTTACTGATTCGTTCTTCTCCACTAGTACGAATCAACAATTCAGGATTTTGTAATTCAGCTGGTAAAAAACCCGTCATTAAATGATTACTAATAACTTCTTCTGTAATATCTTCTTTACTTGCGTCATTTTCTTTGAATTCTGCATAAATATCTTTAAATGCTGTGACAATTTCTGCTCGACTGCCATAATTCAAAGCAAAATTCAAAACCATCCCCGTATTATCTTTTGTTTGCTCAATTGCTCGTTTTACAGCATCTTGGGTATGAGCAGGCAAAAATTCGGTATAGCCCATCACATGCACTTTGACATTTTCTTTGATTAATTCTGGAACAAATTTATCAAAAAAGTCCACTGGTAACTGCATCAAAAAACTCACTTCTTCTTCCGGCCGTTTCCAGTTTTCAGTTGAAAAAGCATATAAAGTTAAAACCTTTACCCCTAATCGCGAAGCGTGTTTGGTAATCGTTTTTACCGTTTCCATTCCCTCTTTGTGTCCAGCTACTCGTGGTAAACGACGGTTTTGAGCCCAACGCCCGTTACCATCCATAATAATCGCAATATGCTTAGGAACCGCTTTGTTACGATCGAAAGTAAACTCCGCCTCTTCTTGGACATATTTATTTTTCTGTGGAAAAAAACGCCACATAAAAAAGCCTCCTAACTTTTTTTACTTCACATAAATCATCTTACCTATTATAGCAATAATCAGAATGCTTGCCTATGAAAAGCAAGTAGGCTTTGCAAAATTATTAAAGGCTGTTATCCACATACTATGTCTTAAAAGCGCTTTTTCAGGAGAAGGAATGTTTCACAGAAATAATTTTTTTCCCCTTTATTGTCCTATTTTATAGTCACAAGGAGTTTTTGAAGCATAATTGTTCCACAAAAAAAAGAGTTGCGCTTGAATGCACAACTCTAAAAAATTTTTATTAGACTTCTAAAAGTTCTTTTTCTTTATCAGCCGCAATTTGATCCAATTGCTTAATGCTACCATCTGTTAATTGTTGCACATCTTTTTCTAAATTGCGCAAGTCATCTTCTGTGATATCACTGTTTTTTTCTTGTTTTTTGTAGGCATCCATTGCGTCACGACGCACGTTGCGGACTGCAATTTTAGCATTTTCAGCTTCTTTTTTCACTTCTTTAGCTAATTCTTTTCGGCGTTCTTCGGTTAACTGTGGAAATACCAAACGAATTACTGTGCCATCGCTTTGTGGCGTAATGCCAATATCACTTGTTAGTAAAGCTTTTTCTACTTCTTTAATCATTGATTTATCAAAAGGTGTAATTAAAAGTACACGCGCTTCTGGTGTTTGAATAGAAGCCATTTGATTAAGTGGAGTAGGCACACCGTAATAAGGTACTAAAACCCGATCCAATAAGCCAGCGTTGGCACGCCCCGCCCGAATTTGTCCTAATGTGCGTTGTAAATTTTCAGCGACTTTTTGCATTTTTTCTTTTGCTTCTGTCATTGTTGCATCTGCCATTTTATTTCCCCCTCACTGTAGTTCCAATATGTTCGCCTAAAATGACACGACGAATATTTCCTGGTTCATTTAAATTGAAGACAACTAAAGGAATATCATTGTCCATACTTAGCGAGCTTGCAGTCGAATCCATTACTTGAAGACCTTTTGCAATAACGTCTAAATGAGTCAATTCTTCAAATTTCACGGCTGTATCATCTAATTTCGGATCAGCAGAGTAAACACCATCAACGTTGTTTTTTGCCATTAAAATGACATCAGCATTAACTTCTGCCGCACGTAATGCTGCAGTAGTATCTGTTGAAAAATAAGGGTTCCCTGTACCGCCAGCAAAAATGACAATCCGACCTTTTTCTAAATGACGTTCTGCCCGACGACGAATATAAGGTTCTGCAATTTGACGCATTTCAATGGATGTTTGGACTCTTGTCGGTACGCCTTCATTTTCCAAGGTATCTTGCAATGCCAATGCGTTCATGACCGTTGCCAACATCCCCATGTAATCAGCTTGCGCACGTTCCATTCCCATTTGAGCCCCAATTTGACCACGCCAGATATTACCACCACCGACAACAATTGCCATTTCAACGCCAAGTGCATGAACGTCTTTAATTTCTTTGACAATTTCTTTAATAGTAGGCGGTTTAATGCCGAAGCCCTCATCACCTGCTAATGCTTCCCCACTTAATTTTAGGACTACTCGTTGATATTTTGGTTTAACCATTTTGCTTCCTCCGTATCTTCTACTGACTATTGTAGCATAAATCACGAAAAGCTTTATGCTATTGTCAGTCATACCCGTTATTTTTTATAACTGGCTTTAAAAAAAGGGAGCGCATAAAATGCGTTCCCTACTATTCAATTGAATAGAATTATTTTTTAACTTGGCTCATAACTTCTTCAACAAAGTTATCTTCACGTTTTTCGATACCTTCGCCAACTTCAAAACGTACAAATGATTTCACTGTAGCGCCTTTTGAAGCAACGTATTGAGAAACAGTCATATCTGGGTCTTTAACAAATGGTTGGTCAACTAAAGAAATTTCAGCTTTGAATTTCTTCAAGCGGCCTTCTACCATTTTTTCAACGATATTAGCTGGTTTGCCTTCATTTAAAGCTTGTTCAGTTAAAACAGTTTTTTCATGTTCTAATTCTTCAGCTGGAATTTGTGATTCGTCAACATAGCGGGGGTTGATAGCAGCTACGTGCATTGCAACGTCTTTTGCGACTGTTTCATCTGTTGTGCCATCTAAAACAGTTAATACTGCAATCCGTCCACCCATGTGTAAGTAGCCACCAAAAGCTGCATTGTCATCTTTTTCTACAACTTCAAAACGACGGAAACTAATTTTTTCACCGATAACTTGTGTTGCTTCAATTAATGCTGCTTCAACAGTACCTTTAGCAGTTTCTAATTTCATTGCAGCTTCCATATCAGCTGGTTTGTTAGCAGCAACTAATTCAGCGATTTCTTTAACTAAATCTTGGAACATTTCATTTTTAGAAACAAAGTCAGTTTCTGAGTTAACTTCAACAACAGCTGCAACGTTACCATTTACTGCAACAGAAGCTAAACCTTCTGCAGCGATACGGTCATTTTTCTTAGCTGCTTTTGCCATACCTTTTTCTCTTAATAAGTCTACGGCTTTTTCAATATCGCCTTCAACTTCTACTAATGCTCGTTTTGCATCCATCATACCGACACCTGTCATGTCGCGTAATTCTTTAACCATTTTAGCTGTAACGTCTGCCATTTTTTGGTTCCTCCTCGAAGTTTGTTGCAGGTAAACTGCATTTCTTTAAAAAAAGCTGTTTCAAAGGAGAGTGAGGCTTGCCGCCTAGCCTTTGAAACAGCTCCGTGTCAAAAATTATTTAACTGAATTATTCAGCTTGATTGTCGCCTTCAACAACGTCAACGATTTCTTCGATTGAAGTTGTGCCTTCAGCATCTTCTGATACGAAAGTTTCTTCAACAACTTGGTCTTCACCTTGGTTGCCTTCGATTAAAGCGTCAGCCATTTTAGCTGTGATTAGTTTAACGGCGCGAATCGCATCATCATTTGATGGGATTACAACATCGATTTCATCTGGATCACAGTTTGTATCAACCATCGCTACGATTGGGATATTCAATTTACGAGCTTCTTGAACAGCAATACGTTCTTTACGAGGGTCAACGATGTACATTACATCTGGAATACGAGGCATATCAGCGATACCACCTAAGAATTTTTCAAGACGTTCGCGTTCTTTGTTTAAGCCCACAACTTCTTTTTTAGGTAGTACTTCAAAAGTACCATCTTCTTCCATTTTGTTGATTTGTTTCAAACGAGCAACACGTTTTTGAATTGTTTCCCAGTTAGTCAAAGTACCACCTAACCAACGATGGTTAACGTAGAATTGACCAGCACGAGTTGCTTCTTCTTTGATTGCTTCTTGTGCTTGTTTTTTAGTACCGACAAACAATGCAACGCCGCCTTCTTCTGCAACGTTTTTCATGTAGTCGTATGCTGCATCTACTAATTTAACTGTTTTTTGCAAGTCGATAATGTAGATACCATTACGTTCTGTGAAGATATATTTCTTCATTTTTGGGTTCCAGCGACGAGTTTGGTGACCAAAATGTACGCCGGCTTCTAGCAATTGTTTCATTGAGATTACTGCCATGATTTTGTTTCCTCCAATTTGGTTTTTCCCTTTCAAAAACGTCAAGCTCTTTGGCAGACTTTACTATTGTAAAGCACCCTGTCTCAGATCCGTTTTTGATGTGGATTTTTTTGTCTGTAGGTTTTCCCCACATCCTTTGCTATTATACCGATAATGAAGTTGAGTTTCAAGTCTGAAAGCATCTTTTTTTAAGATTTCTTTTTTTTATCAAAAAGTGGCTTTTTCTACACTTAAAACAGGAGCTTTTTCTCATTTTACTTGTTATTAATTAAACTAAATCTGCTGCCGAAAAAGACAGATAATTCAAACATTGTCGTAAAAAATGTGATAATACGCATAAATTTAAGCTGATAAATATTCTACTGTATAAAAAATCATTAATACCACTATCTTAAAACGAAGTATTTTGTTATGATGAGATTGCAAATTTTTTTGATAAAGGAGCATACCGATGCGTAAAGCAGACCGTCATTTATTAATTAAACAAATTATCAGCAACCAAACTGTTCGAACCCAAGAGGAATTACTGAATATTTTGGAAAGTCATGGTGTTAGCGCCACTCAAGCAACAATTTCTCGTGATATTCGCGATTTAAAAATCATTAAAGTCCCTGATGAAAACGGCGTTGCCCGTTTTGAAATTTTTCAAGGTGATCGCTTTGATGGTGATGGACGTGAAGAAGAACGTCGTTTGATCCACATGATAGAAGACGTTGTAATCAAAGTGGAGCGTGTGCAGTTTTTAACCATTATCGTGACGATTCCAGATAACGCCCAAGTTTTATGTGCCTTAATTGATGACATTGAAGTGCCAGAAAAAGTGACCACAATTGCTGGCTTTGATACGGTTATTGTCATCTCTCGCACTGAAGAAGATGCAGTTAAAATTGAAGAATATTTCAATTCTCATATTATTGCTTAATACATTTCCTTTTAAAACACTTTAAACAGTTAACTGTTTAAAGTGTTTTTTCTTTTCCACATCATTTAGGAGACCCCAAAAGGAATTTTTCTTAATTCAATGCTACAATTAAGAAAAGATAAACAAGATATCAAAAAGGAGGAATTCTTTATGCATTGGGCTTTTGAAATTGCTGAGACACTAATCAAACAACAGACAGACCCGAAAAGTAAAATTACTTGTGCGTCTGGTGTAAGTCCATCGGGTTATATTCATGTGGGAAATTTCCGCGAAATTGCTACCACCTATTTTGTCACTAAGGCATTAACACTTTTAGGCGCTAATCCTCGTTATATTTTGTCGTGGGATGATTATGACCGCCTACGAAAAATCCCCCAAAATGTCACAGGTGTTTCAAAAGAAAATATCGGCATGCCCTACACAAAAGTAGCCCCTCCAATAAAAGACACTTCAGCAAGTTCTTATGGAAATTACTTTGAGCAACTCTTTATTAATGACTTAGAGAAAATGGCGGTTAAACCTGAATTTATCTATGAAACAAAAGCTTACGAAAATGGGAATTATGATCAAGAAATCGCCTTAGTTCTCGCAAAGCGCCAAGAAATCTATGATATTTTAAGTCGTTTCCGCTCAGAAAAAGCAGATGAAGAGGAACGAGAAAATTATTATCCAATATCTTTATATTGTGATAACTGCTATCACGACACAACTACGATTACCTGCTATGACGAAACAACGCGAACTATTTTTTATACATGCCAGCATTGTCAGCACGTCGGCCAACAAACAATTGGACAAAAACAAAGAATCAAACTTCATTGGAAAATTGACTGGCCTATGCGTTGGCAGTATGAAAAAGTAGCTTTTGAGCCTGGTGGTAAAGATCACTCTTCTAAAAATGGCAGTTTTGATGTTGCTAAGACAATAGCTAAGGAAATTTTCAACCGGCATGCTCCAATGTATCAACCCTATGATTTTGTTAACATCAAAGGACAAACAAAAAAAATGTCCAGCTCGACTGGTAATATTTTGACTTTACCCGATTTATTATCTATTTACACGCCAGAATTAGTATTCTATCTATACGGTAAATATCAGCCGAAAGCTCAATTTGATTTGGGATTAGATGACGATGTTTTGCGCAACTACGCAGAATTCGAACGCTTAGTATCAAAAGCCAAAGCAGGAAATTTGGATGAAACCAATCTCCAATTACTGCAACTGAGCGGAGCAAATCTTACAGAAAAGTATCCAGAATTCGGTCATGTTGTAAACATCTTAGCGCTTACTGCCAATAATATTACCTTGGCACAAGAGATTTTAGAAAAAGAAGCAAGTTATACGAAAGAAGCCATCGCTTATATTTTACCGCGAGCCCAATATTGGATTGAAAATGACGCAAAAAATCGACTCATCACAATTTGCGATACCATAAACGTGCCATTCTACCAAACACTAAGCCCCACCCTAAAACAACAAATAGAAAAATTCCGCCAACTTTTACCAAATGCAGCGAAGTTAACCGACGAAGAATTCATGCAGCAAATTTATGATTTAAGTAGTACCACCGATAAAAAAGAAAAGCGCGAGGCACAAAAAGCACTTTTTGCAGCACTTTATCAACTGACTTTAAACCAAGATCATGGCCCCCGAATTCCACTTCTAATCAAAGCAATTGGAATAAATAAACTGGACCAATTACTGTCCTTTGAGGGATAATGATGGTTTATTCACTTTCGGGTCTCGATAACTGCACCGTTTTTTTATTTGTTGGTTTTTCATTTACTTCCTTCTTACTTTTTTTAGGATTTACATTAAAAATCACAAAAGGTTTACTTTGGGCACGCACTTTTAAACAGTTCAAAAAAGACCAATACAATTGGTCCTACCAAAAAGAAAGAGAAGTTGGTCTAAAAATAAGTCGATTCATTTTAATGATAGTTCCACCATTTTTTCTGGTTTTTTTACTACTAATTATTTGGTTTCATTTTAAATAATTAGTCTTCAACGGTGACGAGCCAAAAATGATTTAATTGTCCTCTATGATTAAACATTCAAGCATTAAATAAATTATTCTTTAAAAGACAGCTATTAAAATCTGTGGTCGTTAAAAGTTAAAATAAAAAGGTAGCCTCTGATAAAACAGAGACTACCTTTTTATTTACATTTTATCTGGCGCGTGTAATCCCAATAGACGTAAGTCTTCTTTTAGTAAAACTGTCACAGCGTATACCAATGCAAGCCGTGCATCTTTTTGATTATCATCAGCCAAAATTTTCACATTCGCATAATACTTATTAAAAGCTTGTGCCAATTTGATTGCATGCTTCGCAATCACAGATGGTTCATAGTTAGTTGCTGCTTTCAAGATTGTATCCGGGTATTGTTGAATTAATTTTACAACTTCCCAAGACGCTTCATCATTTAAGGTGTAGTCAGCCTTTTCATCTGGTGTAAAACCAGCTTTTTCTAAAATACTCATTGCCCGAGCATGCGTGTATTGTACGTAAGGACCAGTCTCGCCTTCAAAACGCACGACTTCTTCTAAAGTGAAGTCAAATGTATTTAGGCGGTCATTTTTAAGGTCGTGGAAAATAACAGCCCCCACACCCACTTGTTTTGCTACTTCATCTTTATTTTCCAAGTCAGGGTTCTTTTCAGAAATTTGTTCTTTAGCAGAATCAATTGCTTGATTTAATACTTCTTCAAGTAAGACAATTTTACCTTTACGCGTTGATAATTTTTTACCACCTTGCGTAATTAAGCCAAATGCAATGTGATGCATATCATCAGACCAGTCAAAGCCCATTTCTTTTAAGACTGCTTTTAATTGTTTAAAGTGATAACTTTGTTCGTTGCCCACCACATAAATTGATTGGGCAAAGTCATAGGTGCGTTTACGATATAAAGCCGCCGCTAGGTCACGGGTGATATAAAGCGTAGCACCGTCAGACTTACGAATCAAAGCTGGATTTAAATCATAAGCAGATAGATCGACGATTTCTGCACCACGATCTTCTTTTAATAAATGTTTTTCTTCTAATAATTCAATAACTTCATCCATTTTATCGTTGTAGAAAGCTTCACCGTTTAATGAATCAAATTTCACTTCTAACATGTCATAAATCTTATTGAATTCCTTCATTGATTCATCACGGAACCATTGCCATAATGAAACAGCTTCTTTATCGCCGTCTTCTAATTTTTTGAACCAAGCACGTGCTTCATCATCTAGTTCAGGCTGCGTTTCAACTTCTTCATGGAATTGTACGTATAAACGTAATAATTCGTTGATTGGTTGTTCCTTAACAGCCTCTTCTGAACCCCATTTTTTATAGGCAACAATTAATTTACCAAACTGCGTACCCCAGTCACCCAAGTGGTTGATCCGAATCGGATTGTAGCCAATCTTTTCCATGATAAAACCAATGGAATTACCGATAACAGTAGAACGCAAATGACCCATTGAAATAGGTTTGGCAATATTTGGAGAAGACAAGTCAATTGGTACATTACGATTTTCGCCGATATTAGCATCACCATAGTGTTCTTTTTCTTTTACAACAGTTGCTAAAACTTTTTCTGAGATCGCTCCTTTGTTCATAAAGAAGTTTAGGTATGGTCCTACTACTTCAATTTTTTCGAAATTGGCGCCATCGATTTTTTCCGCTAATTCTGGCGCGATTTGTTGGGGTGCTTTTTTGTATGCTTTAGCTAATGCAAAAGCTGGAAATGCTACGTCACCATGATCGGCCGCTTTAGGATTTTCCAATAGTTTTTCAATTTGTTCCATTGATAAATCATCTTTTAATACAGCATAAAGCGCTTTTGCTACGACATCTTTATTGTTCATCTGATATCCTCCTTAGATTAAAATGAGCGTAAAACTCATCAGTTACCATTATTTTACAGTTTAATTGCCACCAAAACCAGTTAGAGCCTTTATCACAGTAGAATTTTGCCAATAAAAAAAAGCCCCTAACGATAATCGTTAGAGACGAGACTTCCCGCGGTACCACTCTTGTTGTCTGAAGTTCAGACCAGCTTCTTCTATAACGGTAGATCGCCGTCTGCTTTTAATAAGCAAATTTTCCCAAGTGCGCTTCATATCTGTCTTTCCATTTGGCTTACACCGTCCCAAATTCGCTAAGCTTTCCAACAAATACTACTCTCTTGTTCACAAAATCAATTATTAAACTGACACTGATTATAACAAATACTTTTTTTTCTGGCTAGTCTTTTTGTCATTATTTTAAAACAACAAGTATTTTATTTGATTTTTTAACAAAAAGTGTACATTTATAACCGGTATTTCAAAAAATACCTCCACTGTACCCTAAAGGAGAAAAATGTACAGCAGAGATATTTTTTAACAAAATTATGGATTAATCAGCAACCACAATTGTACCAGCTTCATTAGCTAATAGATTTTCAATATTTTCCAATGAAGTAATGATTGCTTTGCCTTCAGGGCGAGCTTCAACAAATTCAATACATGCTTGCACTTTTGGTAGCATGCTGCCTGGTGCAAACTGATCTTCTTTAATATATTGTTTCATTTCAGAAACAGTTACTTGTTCTAATTTCTTTTGATCTGGTTTTTGATAATTTACATAAACATTATCTACGCCAGTCAAGACAATTAAAAGATCTGCGTTGATGATTTCAGCTAATTTTTCAGAAGCAAAATCTTTATCAATTACCGCTTCACGGCCTTCTAAACCTGTTTTAGTTTCAACAACAGGAATTCCGCCACCACCAACAGAGATAGTTACGACACCTTGTTCTACCAAACTTTCAATTACGCGTGCTTCTTTAATAGAAAGTGGTTTTGGTGAAGCAACAACTTTACGCCAGCCACGGCCTGCATCTTCTTTGAATGTAACGTTGCCAGCCGCCATTTGTTGGTTGGCTTCTTCTTCAGTAAAGAATGGACCCACGGGTTTACTTGGATTATTAAAAGATGGATCATCTTCTGCAACAATCACTTGTGTCACTAAAGAAACAACATCTTTATCAATGCCTTTTTCTTTTAAGATTGAACCCATTTCATTTTGTAACCAGTAGCCGATTGAACCTTCAGTCATTGCTACACAAGTATCTAAAGGCATAGCTGGTGTTTTTTCAGAGTCAGCAGCTGCTTGTTGAATCAATAAGTTACCAACTTGCGGACCATTACCATGAGAGATGATTAATTCATCCCCTTGTTCAATAAATTGTACCAAATATTTTGCTGTTTCTTTTAATGCATGTTGTTGTGCTTGTGCGCTTGCATCGTCAGATAAGATTGCATTGCCGCCCAAAGCTACAACGACTTTCCGTTTTGCCATAATTATCGCTCCTCGTAAGAATTTTCGACAGTTTTTAGAAACACCAAAACAAGCCAGCTCTTTTGACAGGCAAAAGGCTCAAAGAACTGACTCGTCTTAGTTAAAGTAGGTTTTTAATTTAGTAGCGATTAAGCGCGTGGAATGAACAGATTACCTAATGTTGCAGCCATGATAGCTTTGATTGAATGCATACGGTTTTCTGCTTGATCAAATTGACGAGCATATTTAGAACGGAATACTTCATCAGTAACTTCCATTTCAGTGATGCCAAATCTTTCTTTCATTTGTTCGCCATAGACAGTGTTAGTGTCATGGAATGCTGGTAAGCAGTGCAAGAAGATTAAGCGATCTGTATTATGTGTTTTTTCAATCATTTCCATGTTGATTTGGTAAGGACGCAATAATTTGATACGTTCTTCAAATTTGTCTTCTTCACCCATTGATACCCAAACATCTGAGTACAATACATCAGCGCCATCAACGCCTTTATCAACATCGTCTGTAACCATTAATTTAGCACCAGATTTTTCAGCAAATTCTTGTGCCATTTTTTGAATTTCTTCTTCAGGTTGTAAATCTTTTGGTGCTACGATACGTACGTTTGTACCTAAAATTGCACCTGTTACCAATAATGAGTTTGCCATGTTGTTACGGCCATCACCACAGTAAGCTAATGTAATATCTTCAACAGTTCCGAAGTTTTCTTGAATTGTTAAGAAATCGGCAATCATTTGTGTTGGATGCCATTCATCTGTCAAACCATTCCATACTGGAACGCCTGAAAACTCAGCCAACTCTTCAACCATTTTTTGGCTGAATCCGCGGAATTCAATCCCGTCAAACATACGGCCCAATACTTTGGCAGTATCTTCAGTAGATTCTTTTTTACCTAATTGGATATCATTTGCTCCAAGATATTCAGGATGTGCACCTAAATCAATTGCAGCTGTAGTAAATGCAGCGCGGGTACGAGTAGAAGTTTTTTCAAATAATAGAGCAATATTTTTGCCTTCTAAGTAGTGATGTGGAATACCGCGTTTTTTAAGATCTTTCAAATGTTCAGAAAAATCGATTAAATATTGAATTTCTTCTTTTGTAAAATCTTTTTCTGCTAATAAGCTTCTGCCTTGGAATACTGATTCTTTCATAAGTTGAGCTCTCCTTTAGTTAAATTTCACTTGGTCCGCTAAGGCAGCTTAAAGCTGCCCGCAGAACCAATTCATACCTTTATTTTTTTAAATCTTCACGTACTAATGGTTGACTCATGCAACGAGGACCACCACGACCGCGTGATAATTCTCCTGAATGGATTTCTAACACTTTGATACCATAGCTACGCAAAATTTCGTTTGATACATAGTTACGATTATACGTTACCACTACACCTGGTGCAATTGCTAAAGTATTTGAACCATCATTCCATTGTTCACGAGGTGCAACGATTGCATCGCCATCACCCGTTGGAATTAATACTAAATCATCTAAGTGTAATAAATCTTTTAATGTGCCGTGTAAGTCATTTGTTTGTGTGATTGTAATATCATCACCATTTGGTTCTAAGATAAAGCAATCGATTTTACCGTCAGCATCTTGAATAGCTGGATGAATAGTAAATTTGTCATAATCAACCATTGTAAATACAGTATCCAAGTGCATCATAGCGCGATTATTTGGAATTTTAATAGCTAGAACTTTTTCAAAGCCAGCGTTTTTAGCAAACATATTACGAGCCAATTTTTCCAAAGTTTTAGCACTTGTTCGTTGTGAAATACCAACAGCCAATACTTCATGACTAAGAACTAATTCGTCCCCGCCTTCGATATGTCCTTCAGCTTCGCGATCTAACCAAACATCAACTTTACCAGCAAAACGTGGATGATGTTTTAAGATATATTCTGTGAATAGTGATTCACGACGACGCGCTTCAAAAGTCATTTTGTTAACAGTCATCCCGTTACCAATTGAAGCAGAAGGGTCGCGTGTGAAGTATAAGTTAGGCATTGGATCCATATAAAATGGATATTCATCATCAGCAGATAAATCTAGTAATGAACGAGATTTAACGTCGATTTCTTTTGTGCGAACACCTGCCATGATTTTATCAACCATGTCTTGTGTATCCATGCTTAGTAAATATTCAAACAAGCCTTGACGTACTGTTGCAGAATCAATATGAGATTCATCTAAAATGCGATTTAAAAATTCTTCTTTCACATTCCCAGCATCAATTGCTTCTGTTGATAATTTTTCTAAATAAAGTGTTTCTGCCCCATTGTCTTGTAATACTTTGGCGAACTCGTCATGCTCAGCTTGGGCATTTGGCAAATATGGAATATCATCAAATAGTAAACGATCCATAATGTCTGGAGTTAAGTTTTCAACTTCTACGCCAGGTCTTTTCAATAGAACAGTGTTCAGTTTTCCAATTTCGGAAAACACGTGAATTGGTTTGTCCATTTTTTATTGCCTCCTTGTTATTGATTACATTAATAGATTAACCCTTAAAAGAAAGGGTTTTCAAATTTATTCGGCATTACAAACGAGAAATATTTCACATTATATTGGTTGTTATTTATATTTACCCGTATAACGGATAAAACAATCATAACAAGGACTATATTTATTCATTTTTAACAAAAAAAAAATATTTATTCATTTGTATTTTTTTTTTGCATATAAAATTATTTTCCTTATTATCAATGATTATTAAAGTTGAAAACGCATACTTTTTTATCGTTTTGTATATTTTCGATATACACCAAGACCTTTTATTCATTTTTATCAATTTCTTTCAATAAAAATTCGAATTAGAATTCTTCATTATTTTTTTGTAGTCAAACCCCCTTTTACACCGAGTTCGCTCTTTACAAAGCCTTAGAAAAAGGCAACAATATAAAATAGAGAAAAAAAGAGCAAAAAGGAGTTAGTCAGTTATGTATGCGGATAAAGTAGATTACCAATTTTCTCGTCTAAGATACCAAGCAGATTTTGAACATCTCACTGAGGAAGAATTTCAACTTTTAAAAGCAAATGTATTATTGCGTTCTTATAAAAAGGGACAAGTTCTTTTTGATGAAGGAGATGCCAGAGATCGTCTTTATTATGTAATAGAAGGTCTAGTTAGAATTGAACGATATGATGAAAGTGCTACTTATTACTATTATGATTATGTTTCAAACAACAGCGTTTTTCCCTTAGGCGGCGTATTTGAAGCAGAAGTCTATACACACAGTGCTCAAGCCATGACCGATATTGAAACTTTCTATTTTCCGACCCAAATCTATGAACAAATTTGTCAAAAAAATAATGAGCAACTACTTTATCTTATTAAAAAGCAAAATAAAATTATCGAAAGCCATCAATTAAGGCTACAAACCGGTCTAACTTCAAATGCCCATGACCGCGTGACGCAAAATCTCTACATATTAAAGCGAGAATTAGGACAACAAGAATCTAAAACAAAAGTCACGATTCCTTTTCCAATTACCTTAAAAGAGCTTGCCGTCAATAGTGGTACAACGCGCGAAACAGCCGGTCAAGTGATTAAAAAATTAAAAGAAAAAGGATTCATTGACTACGATAAAAAGATTTTTACTTTTTATGAAGATGCAATCAAGTAAATTTTAAACAAAAAAACGGACACCTAGCATGGGCTAAGTGTCCGTTTTTAAAGAAATAAAGCCAGAAAGAGTCATCTTGCAATTATTTGATTTCATTTCCCCCAAAAATCCATCACCTTCAAGAAAATCACTCTTTCTTGACTACACTGGTATTGTATCTCTTTTTTCATTATTATTTTTTCAAAGTCAAGCACGCTTAAAAACATATTTTGAAAAAATATTAGGCTAATGCCAAACCAGGCTTAGCATTTAACCGATAATCACTAATATTTTGTTTTGTTAGCTCCACATGAGCCGCTGCTCCAATCATCGCTGCATTGTCCCCACATAAACGCAAAGGCGGTACAATCAGTTCGACCTCAGGAACTTTTTTTGGTAACTCTTCACTTAATCGTTCCCGCAAGCCTTGATTAGCCGCTACTCCACCAGCAACTACTAATTGTTTAACCGGCCAATTTTGGCATGCTTTAATAGTTTTTGTAGTCAAAACATCAATGACACTAGCTTGAAAACTAGCCGCTAAATCTTCTTTACTTAATTCAGTCCCTTTTTGATTGGCATTGTGAACTAAATTAATAAAGGAACTTTTTAAACCACTAAAACTAAAATCATAATTATCGTCATGAATCATCGCTCTAGGAAAATTAAATGTATCATTGCCCAGATGTGCAAGAGCATCAATTTCTTTGCCACTGGGATAAGTTAAGCCCAACACGCGACCAACTTTATCATAAGCTTCTCCTGCTGCATCATCCCGTGTTTCTCCGATAATTTCATAAGCTCCATCATCTGCCATATAGACAAGCTCTGTATGCCCACCACTCACTAGTAAAGCCATCAAAGGAAATTGCAATGGTTTTACTAAACGGGCAGCATAAATATGTCCTGCCATATGATTCACTGGGATTAAGGGTAATTGATGTGCCCAAGCAAAAGCTTTAGCAGCTGCTATTCCAATTAGTAGTGAACCTACTAAACCCGGCCCATAAGTTACTGCAACTGCAGTTAAGTCTGCTGGTTTTACTTGGGCCTGTGCTAAAGCATCCTCTAGGCAAAGCGTAATTTGTTCCACATGATGACGGCTAGCAACTTCTGGCACCACACCGCCAAAACGTTGGTGACTTTTAATTTGAGAAGCGACAATATTACTTAATATTTCATGGCCATCTTTAATCACAGCCACACTTGTCTCATCACAGCTGCTTTCCACAGCCAAAATTAATTCAGCATTCATATTATTGCATTGGCCCCACTTTCTTTAACATAATCAAGGCATCTTCTACCGGATTTTGATAATAATCAGCCCGTCGACTAATAACTTCATAGCCATGAGCTAAATATAAATTTTTAGCAGAAAAGTTTCTAACCCGCACTTCCAAAAAAATCTGGTTAATCTTGGGAACTTTATCCACTAATTTCATTAAAATACCACCATATCCTTTATTTTGTGCTGTAGGATGGACTGCCAGGTTAGCAATTTCAATTTCATCAACAACTTTTTGATAAGCTAAAAAAGCGACAATCTTTTCCTTTTCTTCTATTACAAAGTAATGGGTCAAATCATTTTTTAAATCCGTTAAGTACTGCTCTTTTTTCCAAGGACTTCCCGTTTGATAGGCAGCCTCTGCCATGTTATACAATGAATCGGCCAATTCCGTCAAGTTGTAATCATTTTTTTCTTTAATCTTAAAATCAGTCAATGTATTTCACCATATCTAAAGCATCTTCGTTTGTTTGATCGTAGTAAGCTGTCTTGATAGCCCGGGAAACATAACCTAATTTCCGATAAAGACGCTGAGCATCTCGATTGCTCAAACGCACTTCTAAAGACATCGTTACACATCCATGCTTATGGGCAAAGGATTCTAATTCTTGTAATAAAAAAGTGCCAATACCCACGCCTTGAAAATCTGGGTCAACAGCAATATTGGTGATATGCGCATCATTACCAATAATGCGACAGCCCCCAAAAGCAATTAAAGTTTCATTTTCCACACACAAATATAAATGAGGTAAAGGTGAAATTAACTCCGTCAAAAAAGCCGATTTAGTCCAAGGTAATTTTCCATGATAAACTTTTCTTTCCACAGCTAAAAGTGCTTTAATATCTTCATTTGTCAATTCGCGAACAAGCCACTCCGCATGGTCGGGATAAGACTGTGAGGAATAACCGGCTGATTTAAAAGGCGGTTTAGGAAAAAGTGCTTTAAATTTTTTCAACATAATTCTCGTCCCCAGTCCAATCTTGATGGGCTACTATCCACTTTTCTTCTGCTTCTACACGTTTCAAATACAACGGCAAAAAAGCATGAATGTTGGCAACAGGTTCTTTTTTTGATCCCAATTCTGCTAATACGCCCCCGCTAGGAAGTTGCCAATGAGGAATATGATTTATCGTGGCTTGAGGTAACATTTTATTTATCTGATCCAAAAATTTTGCAGTATCTTCCCCCACAAATAAAATATCACTTTCACCAGCTAATTGTTGCACTAAATCAGTGAGAGCAATATGAGTGTCTGCTTTGATATTTTGCAGTTCATTTTTATGCCACTTATAAAGCCCAGTGTATACATTATTTCTTCTTGCATCAAACAAAGGAACAATAACGCCAGAATAGTTGCGGCAGTTTGCCGCTAATAAAGCAAGACTAGAAACACCAACTAACTCGCAATGTAGCGTGTCTGCCAATGTTTTTGCAGTAGTCACCCCGATACGCAGTCCGGTGTAGGAACCAGGTCCTTGGGCTACGACAATGCGATCAATGTCCTGTGGTGTTAATGCTACTTTTTCCATTAAGTCAGCAATCGCGGGCATTAAAGTTACGCTATGGTTTTTATTAACATTGGTCGTGATTTCTCCTAACAAATTATTTTTGTCCATCACGCTGACAGTTAATGTTTTATTTGATGTATCAAATGCCAATATTTTCACAGGGCTATCCTCTCCTTTAACTCTAATGTATTTTACCACAATTTTAAAAAAGTTAAACACAAGCTTATAAAAAGTAAGCAAAAAAATGTTAGCGTAGAAAATAAGATTCTGCGCTAACATTTTACTATTTTGATATTAATGTCGATTCTCTTAAAATCAATTTAGTCCCAATGGTAATTTTTCGCGGTACAGGGGCTTCATCTTTTTCAATTTGCGTCATTGTTTCTAAAGCCAATTCTCCCATCCATTCAGTTGGAACTTGAATAGTAGATAATGCTGGTGTGACATATTTTGCCACACTAACATCGTTAAAACCAATAACCGAAATATCTGCCGGTACAGTTAAACCCGCTTCATGAATTGCTTTTAAAGCGCCAACTGCCATTGCGTCACTTGCGGCAAACAAGGCACTGGGGCGTTCTTTGGTCGTTTGCAAGAACTCTTTTACTGCCTGATATCCCCCCTCAACGGTAAAATCACCGGTAATTTCAAATTGCGGCTTTAAAAGTCTTAATTGCTGTAATCGTTCCTTAAATAAGGCCAAGCGAGGATCTTTAATTTCATTATGAAAATCTTTTGTGAACTCGACTCCTGCTAAAATCGCAATTTTCTCATGTCCTTCTTTGATGAAGTGATCAATAACTAAATCTACGGCCTGGCGAAAATCAACGACTAAAGAATCAAAACCAGCAGACATTGCATCATAATCGACAAATAAAAGCGGCTGTGCCATTTTCTTTAACATTTTAATGTGTTTTGCATCAAATTTACCTAATGCAATAATACCGTCTGTTTTTAAGGCTGAAAGTTCTGATAATGACTCTTTTACCAAGTGAATGTTTAATTCTTCGGCTTTTCTTTCAATTCCCAAACGAATGGCCAAATAATATAGATCTGCTAACTCTTCTTCATCGTTATACCATTGCACTAACCGGATAACTTGTTCCGCTTTTTTTTGTTTGTTTTTATATTTCATATAGTTTAAGGCTTCAGCAGCTTCAAATATTTTTCGTTTGGTATCTTGTCCAACTGCTAGACCCGTATCATAATTTAAAACCCGAGAAACAGTGGCGGGAGAAACATTAGCTTTTTTTGCAATATCTTTAATTGTCGCCATTTTACACCTCCTTAGATTTTTCAAAGTGTTTCGTAAAATCAACTAAACCTGCTAAGCTTTCATCTTATTTATCTTTATCGGGAATATTCAAATATTGTCAATTTTTAAAGAGTAGTAACAAAACGTAAAAAGGCATTTTGTCCAACAACATCCCGTTTAAAGACACCGGCGTCTTCTAAGACACGGGCAAAAATTTGACCTACTTCTTCACGAATGATTGCCATGGCATTTTCTTTTTTAAATTCGTGGCGCAACATCATTTCATCTGCCCATACTTTATGATATGCGGCTATTTCATTTGGCATATTTAATACATATTTTTCGACTTCTAACAACTCAGGTAATAAGCGGGGCGGTAATACTGCTAGCCCCATCACTTCAATCAGTCCAATATTTTCTTTTTTAATATGTTGCACATCCGGATGGGGATGAAAAATTCCGTCTGGAAATTCCGCAGAAACATTATTATCCCGTAAAACTAAATCCACTTCATACAATTCACCATTTTTTCTCGCAATCGGTGTAACTGTGTGATGGGCGGTTCCGTCTTCACTATATGCTTTTATCGACACACTTTCATCTGAATACTGCTTCCAAGCTTGCAAGATATACTCACAGGCATTAATCATTTCATTTTTATCCATTCCTTGCAGACGTATGACTGATAATGGCCATTTAACAATTCCCGCTTTAATATTTTTGAAAACACTCAAGCTAATTTCTTTTTCAATTGGAGCTTTGGCCATAGCAAAAGTATGCTTTCCACCTTGATAATGGTCATGGGATAAGATGGATCCGCCGACAATTGGCAAATCTGCATTGGAACCCACAAAATAATGTGGGAAAACCTCAATGATACTTAACAGCCGTTCAAAAGTTGCTCGACTAATTTTCATAGGACGATGCTCTTCTGACAAGATAATACAATGTTCATTATAGTAAGCATAAGGTGAATACTGAAATCCCCAACTCTCCCCGTTTAAATTCATTCGAATAATGCGATGATTGGTACGGGCTGGATAATCCACGCGGCCTTTGTAGCCTTCATTTTCCATACACAGCATACATTTCGGATAGTTAACTGTTGCCACACTGCGCATAGCAGCAATTTCTTTGGGATCTTTTTCTGGTTTTGAAAGATTGATAGTAATTTCCAAATTACCATATTCTGTCTCTGCAGGGAAAACGACATTCTTAGCAATGGCTCGTGTTTTGATATAGTCATTTTCTTGACACAATTGAAAGAAATAATTGGTTGCATCTTCTGGCTGCTTCGCATAATGTTGGGCAAAAAAAGCATTCACTACCGATGGAGGTGGCGTTAAAAAGTCCATTAATTGCGCTTCTAATATTTCTTTTTGCGCTAGACTATCATCAATCACGCCATTTTCTTTTGCTTTGGCAATTAATTTATCTAATAATACCAGTGAACTTTCCGGCTGATTGTCAAAAACAACTTTATCCAGACTATCTTCACCAATTAATGCGATAATACGGTTTTGGAGATAGAGGCGATCTAATTCCATATAACCACCGGCTTGAATTGCTAAAGTTGTAAAATCTACCACTGCTTGGCTGATATCCATCATTTTACCCCCTAGTCTTCATAGCCATGAGGATGACTAACGTGCCAATCCCAAGCAGTTTTAATAATATCTTTAATATCTGTATAGGCGGGTTGCCATCCTAAAATTTCTTTTGCTTTATCACTAGAAGCTACCAACGTCGCCGGATCTCCCGCACGACGTGGCGCAACTTTAGCGGGAATTTCTTTTCCTGTTACGAGTCTTGCTGCTTCCAACATTTCCTTCACAGAGTAACCATTATTACTACCTAAGTTAAAGACATTACTATCGTTTCCTGCTTTTAAATATTCCAAAGCTAAAATATGAGCAGCAATTAAGTCTTCTACTTGAACATAATCACGAATACAGGTACCGTCTGGGGTTTTATAGTCATCACCAAAAATTTGCAGGGCTTCTCTTTGGCCTAAAGCAACTTGTAAAATAATCGGGACTAAATGTGTTTCTGGATTGTGATCTTCTCCAATAGAAGCATCAGATTTTGCTCCGGCAACATTGAAATAACGTAATGCCACATATTTCATACCATACGCGTTATCGCACCATTTCATCATTTTTTCCATCATTAATTTACTTTCACCGTAAGGATTTTTAGGAGCTGTTTCAGCAGTTTCTTTAATCGGCACAACTTTTGGTTCACCATATGTTGCTGCAGTAGACGAAAAGACAATATTATTTACATTATTTTCCTGCATCACTTCAAGTAAACTTTGCATGCCATAAACATTATTATTAAAGTATTTCAAAGGTTTTTCGACCGATTCACCGACTAAAGAACTAGCAGCAAAGTGAATGACCCCTTCAATTTCTTCTTTTTGAAAAACATTTTCTAAAAAAGACTTATCCCGCACGTCCCCTTCATAAAAACGAGCCGCTTGGTGAATTGCTTGTCTATGACCTGTTAATAAGTTGTCAACCACGACAACATCATATCCTTTTGTAATTAACTGGTCCACAGCGTGGGAACCAATGTAACCTGCTCCCCCTAATACTAAAATTGACATAATAAAACCTCCAGCTTTTTATTTTAATTTACGGGCACCGTCATCAATACTCGCTTTGTAAATATCCGTATCGTATCCAATCTTTGCTTTGTATGTTGTTTTTACATTTTCAGTAAAATTCGCAAATGCACTTGCTTTAACTAATGCAATCGCACAGCCACCAAAACCTGCTCCTGTCATCCGCGCGCCTAATACACCTGTTTGCGCTTGAGCGGCCGCAACCAAAGTATCCAATTCGCTACCTGTTACTTCATAATCATACTGCAATGATTTGTGAGATGCATTCAATAATTTGCCAAATGTTGCTAAATCACCTTTGACTAAGGCAGCTTTTGCCTTTTTTGTCCGTTCATTTTCAGTTACCGCGTGTTTTGCTCGTTTAATTAAGGTTTCATCCCCAATTAGATTTGTATTATTCAAAAATTCTTCTTCTGATAATTCACCTAATGATTGGATCGGTAATTTAGTTTGCAAACGGCTTAAAGCTTCTTCACATTCACTACGTCGTTCGTTATATTTTGAGTCGGCTAGTTCACGGCGCTTATTGGTATTCATAATAGCGACCACATAATCTCCAAATTCTGCTGGCACCATTTCATATTCCAATGTATTGGTGTCCAATAAAATAGCATGATCTTTTTGTCCCATCCCTATTGCAAATTGATCCATAATCCCGGAGTTCACACCAATAAATTTATTTTCTACGCGTTTACCCGTTTGAACTAATTCAATCATTTTAACATCAAGTTGGAATAAATCTTTCAAAATAACACCAGTTAGCAGTTCAATCGATGCCGAAGATGAAAGTCCCGCCCCATTTGGAATAGTACCATAAAAAAGAATTTCCATGCCACTTTCAATGGCAAAGCCATCACTTTTTAAAAAGCGCATCATCCCTTTTGGATAGTTAGTCCAGTCGTGTTCCTTTTTAAATTCTAAATCATCAATAGAAAATTCAATAATTCCTTTTTCAGAAAAATTTTCTGAATATAGCCGCACTTTTTTATCATCTCGTTTACGCGCTAAACCATATGTTCCAATTGTAATTGAAGCAGGGAAAACATAACCACCATTATAATCTGTATGTTCGCCAATTAGATTAATTCGCCCAGGAGCAAAGTACTCCCCACTTGCTTGTCCGCCAAATTTTTCATTAAAAATTGTTTGCAACTCTTTCTTCATCAAAAACACCTCGTATATTTATTTAGTAAATTTATTATAATTTATTTACTAAACTTTTTCAAACTTTTTTTATATGAAGTCAAGAGTAATACGTTGGAAAAAGAAGCGAAAAGGCTTATAACTTTTATTTTTAGATAACTTGTTACATAATATAATAAAAGCATGAACGGAGTGATTGAGATGAAAAAATTTGTATCTGGTGTTTTAGTGGGTACGTTAGCTACTGTTGCAGCTGCCGGTGCTTTTGTTACCGCGGTTAAAAAACAAGTTATCGATCCAATTGATGAAAAAGAAGCAATGATTGAAGAAAATCGAAAAAAAGCGATGCGTAAACGCGTTGCACGTTAAAAAAAGCACACCCAATGGGTGTGCTTTTTTTAACAGGTAAAGGGACGATACAATTTTTAGCAAGGAATAATGCCGTTATACCACGGTTGTTGCGATTTAGCCTCACAAATTAGCTCTCTACGACAATAAGTCGTGTAGATAAGATGCTAAAATGATTGCTTGATTATGGGATGGATCTTTTGCCCCATATAATAAAGTAACAGACTCTTTTTCTTCTATCAGATTTAATAGCTTCTTCACCACGTTTTTATTTGGCTCTGCTTGTAATTCCGCTAAATACCGTTTCTTAAATTCCTCAAATTTTAACGGATCATGATGAAACCACTTTCTTAAATCGGTGCTAGGAGCAATCTCTTTTAACCAAAGGTCTATATGCGCATCAACTTTCTTTATTCCCCGCGGCCAAATGCGATCTACTAAAATTCGAAAACCATCACTTTTTTCATAATCGGCATAAATTCGTTTAACTTTAATCAACAGTTTCCCTTCTTTCTAATTCTCTACATGTGACACATATACTTATACTAATATTATACCCGTTTTCTTTTAATAAAAAATGTTCCCTGTCCTTTCCTTAACTGTAAAAGATGTGCTTTTTCTACAACAAATTAGACATTTTTTTAATTTTAACATCAATAAAAAAACTTCTTAGGAAAAGGAACGCTAAAAATAGCCAGTAGCTTTTTGCTACTGGCTATAATTAAGAGGAAGATTACGTAGCGCTGCTTATTTCACAGCCCCTTCTGCAACACCTTTGATGATTTGTTTTTGCATAATAAAGTAGAAAATTACAACTGGCAAGACTGCAATTACTAAGCCTGCCAATGCTAAATGCCATTGTTTTGTATATTGTCCGAAAAAGAAGAACATCTTCAATGGAATCGTTTGAGTTTCAGGCGAATTAATTACTAATGATGGTAATAGATAGTCATTCCAAATCCACATCGTATTCAATACAGCCACAGTCACCGTTGTCGGTTTTAGCATTGGGAAAATCACATGCCAAAACACTTGGAATCTTGAAGCGCCATCGATAATCGCTGCTTCATCCAATGCCTTAGGAATTGATTTTAAAGCACCATGATATAAGAAAATAGACATGCTACCACCAAATCCAAGATACATAAAGATAATTCCGACTTGATTTAACATTTGTGCTTTACCAAAAAGCGAGACTAATGGAATCATAACAGATTGAAATGGTACTAACATGGCTGCAACAAAAGCCATGAAGATAATTCCACTCAATTTACTTTTCGTCCGCTCTAGCGCATAGGCACACATTGCAGAAAAAATAATGATGACAATCACGCTGACAACCGTAATCAATAATGAATTAAATAGTGTTTTTAAAAAGTCTAATTGTTGAAACGCTTCTGGATAATTATCCCAAGTAAAGTTTTCTGGAATTTTTAAAGGATTCGTAAAAATTTCTTGTTTCGATTTGAAAGAGTTCGAAATCATTAGATAAAAAGGTACAAGCCAAACTAGTCCTAAAAGCAGTCCTAAAACGGCACGTAAAAGTTGACTTTTTGTCATATTTTTCATTATGCTTCGACCTCTTTTCTTTTTGTAACATAAACTTGTGTTAATGAAATAATCGCAACAAATAAGAAGAATACAACTGCTTTAGATTGCGCATACCCCATTTTATTTTCCACAAATGCAGTATTGTAGATATTCATAGCTACCATTTGCGTTGAATTGTAGGGCCCACCATTTGTTAAAGATAAGTTTTGGTCATACAATTTGAAACAGTTAGAAAGTGTCATAAATAAACTAACTGTGAAACCAGGCATAATTAAAGGAAAGCGTACATTCCAAAATTTTTGCCAAGGTGTGGCGCCATCCAAATCTGCTGCTTCTAACAACGATTCGTCTACCCCTTGTAAATATGAGATGTAAATGACCATAATATAACCTGACATTTGCCAGCACATGACAATAACCATTGCCCAAAAACCAGTTTGAGTAGTTGACAGCCATGTCTTTAAGCCCGGATTACCAAAGAAGTCCCCCATGGCAGAAAATGCATTAATGAAAATAAATTGCCAAATAAAACCTAAAATCAAGCCACCAATCAAATTAGGCATAAAGAAAATTGTCCGTAATAGATTAGCACCTTTAAATTTGCTTGTCACCAGTAGTGCCAAGCCTAACCCAATGATGTTAATTAACACAATCGAAACAACAGCAAATTTTACGGTAAACCAAATTGCATTGCGAAAACCTTCATCATGGATCAATTTTTGATAATTTTCAATGCCAACAAAATTTCCTCTGGCAACGGCATCCCAATCGGTAAATGAATAATAAATACCATATAAAAATGGTACCACGACAACTAAAATAAGTGCGATTACAACTGGTGCTGCAAATAAATAAAACCACATCTTCCTTTGATGTTTCATACGCTAACTCCCCCTTATAAGAGAAAACACGAGAGAGCTTCAGATTCTCCCGTGTTTTCAATGTAAGCTTAATTATTTCCGTTCGTCTGCCCATTTATCTTGCGCAGATTTAACAACTTCATCCCAAGATGCATCACCAGCAACATATTTTTGAATTTCGGCGCCTAAAGTTTGTTCGCCCCATCCAGCTGGATAGCCCATGAATACCCAACCAGTTGTGTTACCGTCTGTATAATAAGTATAAACATCTTTTGAAAGTGGATCAGAAATTTTATCAGTATCGTAGCCTTTATACGCAGGTACAAATTTGAAGTCTTCTAAAACAATCTTCTTACCTTCATCAGAAGTATATAGATAGTCTAAGAAATCTTTAGAAGCTTTGATTTCTTCATCACTTGCATTTGGATTAACACCCCAATACATTGGTACACCAACTGGAATTGTTCCTTCTGTTACACCATCAATTGGAATTGGTAATAAACCGATATTTTTATTCGCAAGATCTTTATTAATACCTTCAATTGTTGGATATACCCAGTTACCTTGTTGTGTCATTGCAACTTTTCCATTTGAGAATAATTGCTCAATTTGTTGTGAATAATCTAAACTGTTAGTAGGTTGAACAGAGTATTTATTGCTAATATCAAGATATTTTTTAAATTGATCACCATATTTAAATTCTACAGTTTTAGATTCATACGCTTTCATTACATCGTTATCAAACTCTGCATTTAAGAAAGCATTTGATCCATGTAAACCTGTAATCCATTGTTCTTTTGCAGCTAATGCAAATGGTGCATCAATCCCTAACTCACTTTTTTTGCTATCTAAAGTTTTAGCCGCAGTTTCTAAATCGTCTAATGATTTAATTGTTGACGCATCAATACCAGCTTTTTCAAAAATTTCTTTGTTGTAAAGGACACCATAACCTTCAATGTTGTATGGTAAACCTAGAACTTTTCCATCTTTTGTAGCACCTGTTAAAGTACCATCTAATGCTTGTTTAGCAGATTCTGTATCACTTAAATCAGTTAAGCTATCTACCCACATGTTCACATCTTCTGGTCCACCAATATTATAAATATTTGGTTCGTTACCAGATGAGAATTTTGATTTTAGGGCTGCGCCATAATCTGAACCGCCACCAACTGTTTCAACATTAATCTTAATGTCTGGATTTTTTTCTTCATACTCTTTGGCTAGCTTTTCAAACTGATCTTTGAATTCTACTTTAAACTGAAAAATATCGATTTCAGTTTGGTCTGATGAGCCACCACTGTTGCCACTTCCACTGTCGCCTGAATTTCCACACGCAGCAATAGTTAATGCTACACCAGATAGTAACAATCCTGCGCCCACTTTTTTCCAAAATCCCTTCATTTCTGAATCCTCCTTCATATTGTCCCTTATTTCTTATTACATTTATATTATGCAATCGTTTTCTTTTTAAATCAATAGTTTATCTGTTTGTTACCGGTAACAAAATATAAATAACATTATTTGATTTTTTAAAATGCGATAAAAACAACGATATCAACAATGCAACCGATTGCTTTAAGTATGTATTTATTTGCACTGTATCCTAGTTTTTCCATTATTTTTCATCCACAATAAAAATCAGAATGCAACAACTAACTATTGAGGTTGAAGCTATAAATTTTCAAACATTCCTTTTGTACAGAAACCATCTTAATTGAACAAAAAGCAACCCCATGATTAGCTTTTTAACTAAGAAAGTGGAGTTGCTTTACTTAAACCTTTATTTTGACTTTTGCTTTCAAAATTTTCTTAACGAGTAGACTCTCGAACAACTAATTCAGGTAAAAAACGACGATATCCTTGCGTTTGTCCATTTTCCTCAATTTTTTTAACAAGCATCTCACCACAAGCTTCCCCCATTTTTATAATGTCTTGTTTCATTGTCGTCAGTTTAGGGGAACTGACCTGATCAAGAAAGACACCGTCAAAGCCAATAATACCAAAATCTTCTGGCACTGCTCCTCCACAATTTATTAAAGCGCGCTCAATCCCGATTGCCAGTCGATCAGAAGAACAAATGAAACAAGTATTTTCTTTAAAAGACCCCCAGTGTTCTTCGATAAAAATTTCACTTTGGGTGGAACGATTTTGCAGTCGAAAAATTTTGGGGGACAAATTATTTTCTGCCATAACATCTAAATAACCTTCTTCTCGCTCATGGGCAAAAGGTTCCGCAACATCAATACCTACAAAAATCAAATTTTCATAACCGGCTTTTAACGCATATTTCGTTGCCGACGCCGTTCCGTAACGGTTATCACTATCAACAAAGTCAATATCTTGATTATTTTCTCCAAATAATATGACTGGTTTTGTTAAGGTATGGATCCAGTCAAAGTCTTGACTTCGTACACCAGTCAAAATATAACCATCACAAGAGCCGTGATCGATACCGTTACTAGTAACTAATTGTAAAGAATAATGCGCTTTGCCCACAGCACGGGCAATCCCCATCAACAAATTCATATAATAAGGTTCTGTGGTATCTAGTTCTTCTAAAATATATAATTTTATAATTTGAGAGCGATTTGAGACTAACGCTTTTGCAGCAATATTAGGATGATAGTTCAACTCTCCCATTGCCTGATAAACTAATTTTTTAAGCTCATTTGTTACTTGCTCGGGATGATTTATTACGCGAGAAACAGTCATTTTCGATACATTTGCAAGTTTTGCAACATCAGATAGAGTAGCCATTTTATCTCCTTTAAGTTAACACTTAGCAGTAAAGCTATATTTTATTATTTTTTATATGTACTATTTACAGTTTAACAAAAAAAACTGCACCGGAGAATGCCCCGCTGCAGCTTAAAATTAATTTTTCTTTTTTACTTTACCTTCCCAACCTTGGTAGCCACCTTTAAGCAGATAAAGGTTCGTATATCCCGCTTTTCGTAATTTGTTTGCGGCCCGCACTGCAATAGCACGTTTTTGATCGTAAATATAAACAGGTTGGTCTTTACGAATACTGCCAATTGAGTTTTTTAAAACAGAATAAGGAATATTTCGAGCCCCTAAAATATGACCAGCATCAAACTCATCTTTTTCACGCACATCAATTATTTGTGCTTTTCGCATCCCGTCACGAAATGTTTCTTGATCAATGGTCGTGGCAGATTTTTTTGCCATTATCCGGATATATAGTTCATTAATCCCGATTCCTAATAAAATGGCAATTAAAACAATATCAATAATAATAATGGGAGACATTTTTTGCTTTCCTTCCTACTTTACAAAATCTAATGCTAATGAAGCAGCTCCAATAACGCCCGCTTCATTACCTAATTGTGCTAATTTAATACTTGTACTTTCAGTTACTTGTGGGAAAGTGAACTCAGCAAAGTATTTTTCTACACGACTGCGCAAAAATTCACCTGCAGCAGAAACACCACCACCTAAAACAATTGCTGATGGATTTAAAGTGTTGCCTAAATTACCACAGGCCAAACCTAAGTAAAAGCAAACTTTGTCCACTACCATTAAAGCAAACTGATCTCCGGCTTCAGCGTATTCAAAAACGTCTTTAGAAGAGATATCATAACCTTCATCCAGCTGCGCTTTTAATTTAGAATCTCCCGCATATTCTTCTGCTAAATGACGCGCAACGCGTACAACACCTGTAGCAGAAGAAACTGTTTCTAAACAACCTTTTTTACCACATGTACACATGAAACCATCAGGATCAACCGTTACATGTCCGATTTCACCGGCACAGCCGGCTACACCATGCAATAGATGTCCTTCGGCGATAATACCACCACCTACGCCAGTACCAAGGGTAATAAAGATTACATCTGGGTTATTCTCCCCTGCTCCTAACCATCGTTCTCCAAGCGCAGCAACATTGGCATCATTATCAATAGCAAAAGGAATAGTTGTTCCGGCTTCGATTTGTTCTTTAATAGGTTGTAAAGTTGTCCAGTTTAAATTATAGGCCCCAATTACTGTACCAGCTTTACGATCTACACTGCCAGGAGTTCCCATTCCAATTCCGACAAAATCTTCTGGTTTCATATTGTATAAAGCTAAATGATGATTAATAGATTCCACAATTTCTGGTACGATATGGCTACCTTCATCTAAAATGTTGGTTTCGATACTCCACTTTTGTTGAATTTCTCCTTCAGTGGTTAAGATCGCAAACTTTACAGTTGTCCCCCCAAGATCAATTCCAATAATTTTTTTGTCCATGTACAATTATCCTTTCTGTCGACTTTCTTCAATGCGATGTTCTCGTTTTAATATGCGCCAACAAGTTAAATATGTATCGTGGTCGATTAAGCGGCCATCGTACAATTTTTTTAATTCAATTAACATCAATTCGATATCATAGATACGCTTGCCAACATAAATATAAATACCAAAACGTTTAAACAACTGTTGAACATCGTAAAGAGTTTCCATTTAACACACTTCCTCGCATATTATACAGGCAATCCATATTTTTTTAAACCATATAAAAGACAAATCACTAAAAGAAATCCAAAAACAACACCTGAAATAATTCTAGTATGAATTGAAAAACGACCGTGATTTTGAGGTAAAGCTACAACATTCCCTAATAAAAGTCCGCCGATAATCCCGCCAATGTGTCCCCAAATATCAATAGAACGATCAAAAATTCCAAATAATAAGCTTAAGCCTACAAAAAGTGCAAATTGTCTGACCATGCCTTGAATGGCAGGATTATTCCGGAAATAATAACCCAGTAATAAGAAAGCTCCAAAGACACCAAAAATAGAAGTACTACTGCCAGCAGAACGAATGCCAGCATCATTAAAAGCGAAACTCACAAAGTTGCCCATCATACCACTTAGTATATATAAAATGAAGAATCGTAAGTGGCCATAAATAGCTTCAACCTGCTGGCCAATAAAATACAAAACAATAGAATTGACTGCAAAATGTGTAAGAGAAAAATGGATGAAAATCGGCGTAATAAAGCGCCAGTATTGATGGAAATAAGCGACAAAAGGCCCAAACATTACCCCACGAGCTTCAATTTGTAAGCTGGGAATAAACATCAATAAGTAAACAATAGTTTGAATAGCTAAAAAGCTATAGGTTACGATAGGACGATTCAACCAACGTTTCAACGTCAACTTCCATTCCTTATTCATAAAAAACCTCATTTCTAAAATCCGTAATTATTTTTGCTACCGGTATATCAAAATTTTCCGGCTGCCAATCATCGCGTATTTGTTCACCAAAAGCTAAACTCACCGTTAGCCCTTGAAAATCTTTTAAAAAGCGATCATAATAGCCGCCTCCAAAACCAATGCGATAACCTTCACTGGAGAAAATGAGACCTGGTACAATTAATAAATCAATTTCATCTTTGACAACTTTTTCAAATACCAAGGGCTCTTCTACCCCAAAACTAGAAAGCAAGTATTCTGTTTTTTCTGTGACAGGATGAAAAGTTAATATACGATCTTGCGGAGCTTTAGGTACTACTATTTTTTTTCCCTCTGCAAACGCCCGTTGAAAAATCGGCTGTGTATCTAATTCAATGCCAGTCGCCCGAATAACACCAATGCAAGTTGCCTTTTGCCATATCCGGCTAGAAAATAATAATTGTAAAATAATAGTTTCTTTTTTTTGTTTTCGTTGTTTATGCGATGCAAGTTCTTGCAGTTTGGCAATTCCTTCTTTACGCAATGTTTTTTTATCCAAGTGAATCGCTCCTTAATTTAGAAAACTTCTGCAAAAATAAGATTTGAAGTACCCAAACACTCATTTCTTCCAAAAGACTCTACTTGCATGGTATCGAAAAAGCAAAAAAATAGCAAACGCCGGATCAAAATTGACATTTATCTATTGCTGTTAATCAAAACAAGACCAGCAGTAAGTACTAAATAAGACTTACTATTTGGTCTTGTATTACCTGACTATTCAGTTTATGTGCGGGGCTTTTGCACCAGCAGAACCAAGAAATACGGTGCGCCACAAATTGCTATCATAACACCAGCAGGTAACTCACCACTAGTTAAGAGTATACGCCCGATTGTGTCAGCAGTTAAGACAATCAGAGAGCCGATAAGTAAACTTAATGGGAAACGTTGCGATGCTTGCCCTTTCAATAGTCTTTTTGTAATATGAGGCGCTAAAAGACCTACAAAAGCCAAATTACCACAAAAAGCAACGCAACTAGCTGCAATAGCCGCCCCTAAAAATAAAAAGCGAAGGCGAACTTTACGAACTTCAATCCCTATACTTAAGGCCTGTTCATCATTTAATTGCAACAAGTCCAAATAAGGTAATTGCACAAGCGTAATTCCAATTAAAAGCATTAACCAGCCGCATAAAATCAGAACATAACTCCAGTTTGCCCCCCACAAAGAGCCTGCTAGCCAATTGGTTACAAAACGATAACGATCAGGCGCAACCTTAATTGTGCCCAATAAAGTTAAGGCACCAAAACCAGCATTTACAGCCACACCGGCTAAAAGTAGTTTGTCTAAAGCTAAAAAGGGGCCACTTTGATAAGCGATGCCATAAACTGCTAAAACCGCAATTAATCCGCCAATTAAAGCTAACAATGGCAATAAGAACCCATTTCCTTGGGCGAAAAAGCCGAGATAAATGAGAACAAAAAAACCAGCCCCACTATTAATTCCCAGTAAAGAAGCATCTGCCAAATCATTACGCGTTACCCCTTGCAGCAAATAGCCTGCGGCACCTAGTCCTGCCCCTCCTAAAATTGCTAAAATTGTTCGCGGTAATCTTAGCTCAAAAATAGTTAATTGCAAGGCATTCCCAGCTTCGCCAGCCACCACTGCCAATATGTCAGATAAGTTCAAATTGTTGCGTCCAACTAAAATACTAGTGAAGAATAAAATAACTAATAAAATTACAGCAAAACTATAAATATATTTCTTTTTCATGATTGGCTCCTCCAAATCCGAAAGAGTAGGAAAGGAACCCCGATAATTGTGATTAAAAGTCCTAAGGGCGTTTCAAACGGTGGATTTAATAATCGGGCTAATAAATCTGCTAAAACCACAAATAACCCTCCGCCAAACCAAACTAATGGCAGTAGTCTATGGTAATTATCGCCTGTAAAATGACGCAACACATGAGGGACCATCAGGCCAATGAAACTAATTGGACCAACCAATGCGACCGCGATACCGGCTAAAAAAACAACTAGGATTAATGTGAATAATCGGATGCGTTCAGGTTTTTTCCCCAATGCCAAAGCAGTATCATCACCTAAAACCAATAAATTAATACCATTAGCTAAAAATAATAATCCACCAACAGCCATAAAATAAAGTAGCCAAACCTGGTGTAGTTGTTCCCAAGTAATGTTGGCAACTCCTCCCACAAACCAAAAAGCAATATCTTGTTGCAAATCAAATATCAGTCCTAATGCCTGACTAACAGCAGTAAACAAACTACTAATGGCAACTCCAGCTAAAACGAGGCGAGTTGGTGTGAATGACGTCACAGACTGGCGACTAACCAAAAATATTAAAAAAGCCGCTAAAAATGCACCAGCAAAAGAAAACCATATAGTTTGACTAATCGAAGCTTTTGGCAAAAAAACAAACACCAATGCTAATCCTAATGAAGCACCACTATTAATGCCTAATAGCCCCGCATCAGCCAACGGATTACGTGTAACTCCTTGCATGACTGCCCCACTTAAGGCAAATGCACTGCCAACCAAAAAAGCGCCTATGATACGAGGTAAACGTAAATTCACAATAATTTGTTGTCCTTGGTTCTGACTGTCAAAATGTAAAAAAGCATTCTTAATTTCCACAATCGAAATAGCGGCAGCTCCCTTTGTTAAGGAAAAAAATAAAAGTAAAACAGACGCTAAAATCAAAAACAACCACACTATGCCCAAATGTCTAGACTTCATCTTCGCTCACCTGTAATTCATAGTTCATTAAGAGCGGTTTTTCAGTCTTAATATCCACCGTTAATTCTGCTTTGATTGCAAATAAGCGCGCCAAATTTTCTGTCGTCATAACATTTTGTGGTGTGCCCTTTGCGATAATTTCACCTTGTTTTAACCCAATTAAAATATCCGAAAAACGCGAAGCCAAATTTAAATCATGAATAGACATAACGATTGTTTTTTGATATTTTTGATTAATTTTTTGCAGTAACTGCAAGATTTCCAGCTGATGCGCTGGATCCAAAAAAGTTGTAGGCTCATCTAAAATGAGAATATCTGTATCTTGCGCTAACGCCATTGCCAACCAAACCCGTTGTCTTTGTCCTCCGGAAAGAGCTTGCAACGAGCGTTCAGTCAGCTTGGTCAATCCGGTTGCAGACAAGGCCCACTCAATGGCTTCCACGTCTTTTTGATCTAATTGACGCAATCCTTTTTGATAGGGAAAACGTCCATAAGAAACTAATTCTTTGACGGTTAATTCTAGATTTTGTTCGCTATTTTGGGCTAATAAAGCAATTTGCTGGGCGACTTCTTTTGTGGGGATTGTTTCAATACTGACACCGTTTAAGTTTACTACCCCTTTTTGTGGTTGCATAATGCGCGCCAATGTCTTTAATAATGTCGACTTTCCGCTGCCATTGGGTCCAATTAAACCAATTATTTTTCCTACTGGTAATTGAAGCGACAAAGAATCAATAATAATTTGTTTTTGATAACCCACCGTTATTTCTTTTGCTTCCAAGGTAGTCATAATAATTCTCTACTTTCATTGATAATGATTATCAATTATCGCTTTAATTTTTCAATTCGTCAATAGAAGTAAAAATTGATTTCATCGTATTTCTTAAAAAACGCAATTGACAAAAAGAAAAACTATGCTAATATTTTTAAATGATAATCATTCTCAATTAAATCGAAGAGAATTTTATTTTTTGGAAAAAGAAAGGATGTAATTATGAAAAAGTATCACAAAATTACCACGGGGTTATTGGTGTTAACGAGTCTTTTTTTATTTGCGGCATGTGGAACTAAAAAAAATGAGACTGTTAAAGAAGAAAATCGAACCCTTACAGATCAATTAGATCATAAAGTTGAAATTCCACAGCAACCAAAGCGAATTATTGGAAGTTATTTAGAAGACTACCTAGTGGCTTTAGACGAAAAACCAGTAGCACAATGGACTGTTGGTGGCGGGACACACCAAGATTATCTGAATAAGGAACTAAAAGATGTTCCCCTCATCAGTTATGACTTGCCATATGAAGATGTGTTGTCTTATGCGCCTGATTTATTATTAATTGAATCAAATGGGTTAGTGGAAGGCGGAAAATATGATAAATACGCCAAAATTGCCCCCACATATGTTGTAAAAAATGGAGAAAATGTTACTTGGCAAGATAAATTAACAGATATTGCAAACGTCTTAAACAAAGAAAAAGATGGCAAAAAAGTTATTCGTGATTACGAAAAATTAGTAAAAGAAACAAAGGAAACATACACAGATAAAATAAAAAATAAATCGGTAGCTGTTTTATGGGTAACTAATAACTCTGCATTTATGGTGTCTGCTACACGTTCGAGTGGCGACTTATTGTACCAACAATTAGGCTTTGAAGTACCTAATCTGACCAAAGAGATTAGCGAAAAAGCAACCTCTGATTGGTCTGCTGTTTCATTAGAAAAATTGGCTCAAATTGATTGTGACTATTTAATTCTTGTAAACAGTGATAAAAGTGCTGCAATGTTTAAGGATCCCTTGTGGCAAAATATTCCGGCAGTAAAAAATGGTAACTTATGGGAATTCGGGCCTGAAAAAAGTTGGTTGTATAATGGTCCAATTGCTTATCGCGAGATGATTGAAGACATCAAAACAAAATTAAAATAAACCAAACGGGGCACTTACTTCTAAAGAAGTAAGTGCCCCGTTTATTAATTGTATTTAGGATAAAAATCAAAGATTATCTTCCCTTGGGTTTGCTTCTGGCTTGCAATTGCTTTGGCGTAATGGGTAATGGCATAATGCGCTGCCGGCTGTGGTAATTGCCACAGTCCATTTTTCATATAGTAAAAAATAGTTTCAAAGACCCGTTGCCAATGCTCCACTGAGATTTGATCCAACCAATGCCGTAAATGGAAAATGGCGACTGAAATATCTAGCTCTGTTGTCAAAAACTGCCAGTCTACCTGCTTGCCTGAAAGCAAACCAATGGTTCGAAAATTTCCGCCTTTTTTTACACAAGTAGCAAGAATTGTTCCTTGTACCCCACCCACAGAATCAACCGCCGCCGTGACGCCTTTTTCGTCTGTTATCTGCATGATTTTTTCTTTGACATTTTCAGAAGTAGAATTAATAACAAAAAAGGCGCCAAGCTTTTCCAACTCTTTACGTGCGCTTTCATGACGGACAATGGCAATCAAATGAAAACCCAATAATTTTGCCAACTGAACAAAAGATTTGCCAATTGATGAGTTGGCAGCATTTATGACTAAAATGTCTCCTCTTTTCAATTGAAATTCTTCAACACACAATACCCAAGCAGTTACGGGATTAATATATGCTTGACTTGCTGTCAGCAGATCAATCTCCTCAGGAACTACAATCGCATAGTCTGCTTGTGTGACCACAAATCGCTGCCACGTTCCTTCTCCTCTTAACGGAAGAACCTTCTTATTTAATAAATACTGATCAGCCACATTTTTGACACTTCTCACAATGCCTACTCCTTCGTAACCAAGTAAACTTGGTAGAGGAGTTCGAGGGGAATAAGCTCCCGTTACTGGAATTAAATCAGAAGGATTAATCGGAGCATAAAGCATTTCGACTAAAATTTCTCCTTTCATCAATAGTGCGATCTGTCTATTTTTCAATTTAATAACTTTTTCCGGTTTGCCAAATGCTTCAAAATAAAGTTGCTGATTGTCCATGTTCACTTTTCCCGCCTTATTTCATTTTTCTATAAATAGGATTGATCTACTTTTATCTTAAAATCCTATCTTCACATAAAATCAACTTGTTTTTATTTTTAGTTTCTTACTTCATTTGCTACGCTCCATGTACTACTAAAAATGTCTCACCAAGGACTAACATTTTTGTTCGTTGAGGCAAAGATAGTAGGTTTGCCCAGCAAAAACGACTATACTAAAGAAAACTTTTATAAAAACGAGGGATATCTTAGTGAAACTTTATGAAAATTTTGTTGCCAACATTAAGTTAAGACGCTATTGCGTTTTATTGAGTATTGTTTTCTTATTATACTTAGCTCGGAGTCTTATGACTCCAATTTTATTAACTTTCATCTTTACTTATTTAGCTATTCATTTTGTACAATTGGTCCAACGCTTTATCAAATTAAAACCCCTTATCATTGTCATTGCATTATATGGCGGCATGATTTTACTTTTATACATTGCACTCACCAAATACATTCCTATTTTATTTCATCAGACTTGGAATATGGTCGATACAGTTATTGATTTTTATGATAACCAACCCACCAGCTCCAATCAGATGCTTGATTGGATATTAAAATATGTGCAACGCAGTGAATTTCTTGATCAATTAAAAGGAGGGGCTAGTTTTATCATTGGCTATCTCCACGACTTTGGTAATTTAGCGGTTTCTTTAGCATTATCTTTTTTACTCAGCTTCTTTTTTACGGTTGAATTAAAAAAGGTAAAAGACTTTTCAAAATTATTTTTAACGAGTGATTTTGGCTGGTATTTTCAAGATATATTTTATTTCGCTCAAAAATTTATCAATACTTTTGGAGTCGTTTTAGAAGCCCAGTTTTTTATTGCCATTGTCAACACGGTAATTACGGTTATTTGCTTAGCAATTATGGGCTTCCATCAACTTCCAAGCCTCGGTTTGATGGTCTTTTTATTTAGCCTCATTCCAGTGGCCGGTGCAATAATTTCTAGTATTCCGCTATCATTTATTGCCTATTCTCAAGGTGGGATGTGGGACTTACTTTTTATTTTATTAATGATTCTTGGAATCCATATCTTGGAAGCTTATGTCTTAAATCCCAAATTCATGTCCAGTCGTACCGAGTTACCTATTTTTTACACATTCGTGATTCTTTTAGTTGCAGAGCGACTTTTTGGTATTTGGGGATTAATTGTTGGTATTCCTATTTTCACTTTCTTCTTAGATGTTATGAAGGTAAAAAAAATCCCTCATTCTAACGAATAAAGAGAGTTTTCTTTAATAGATCTATAATTCAAATTTGCTCATTTAAGTCTATTGAAAGTAGTAAAGCTTGCAATAATTGCTTATTGCACGGACACAAAAAATTAGAAATTTTTTTCAAAACAAAAAAAGAAAAACCCTCTAAAACACTGGTCTTAAAGGGTTTTTCAAACGATTATTTAGTTTCGCGGTGTAAAGTAACTTTTCTTTCGCGTGGGCAATATTTATTTTTTTCCAAGCGGTCAGGGTTGTTACGTTTGTTTTTGCTTGTTAAATAGTTGCGTTCTTTACAAGAAGTGCACTCTAATGTGATGTTTACGCGCATGTTTTTCCCTCCCATATCCTCATTGATACTCTAAGATTTCTCTCAGACTTGAATATGATAGCATGTTTTTTCTTTGAAAGCTAGTCTTTTAAGTGAATTTTGTTAAGTAGTTTTACTTGACGATAAAAATGGAAAAAACCTCCTAGCATTACCCTTTTAATTTAAAATTTATTATAAGTAATGGAAAAAGAATCCTCTATTCATAAAAACAGCTGAACCATCCTGTTTAGCTCTCACGCAATAAATCAAAACCTTGATAAATTGTTCTTTCATTATTCAAGATTTTTTTATTGTTGTACCAAGCCAGTTGGTGGATTCCACTTCCAACATCAATGGTACGCCATCTTTATTCTTTGTAAAAAAGATATAACATCTTTACCTGTAAAAAAACCACCGCACAAAAATCAATATTGTGCGGTGGTTCGTATTACGTTTTATTCGAAATGTTCGCCGTAAACATCGTCTACCGTTTGTTCAGGATTGATTACGATGTAAAGACTTTTTGTTTCTTCACTGACTTTAGTTGTTTGGTAAACATTATCCAAACCTTCACTATCTTTATCTTTGTATGGGAAATATACCATATCTGGTTTACCTGTTTTAAACAAGATTTCCATCCGTTCAATATCTTGATATTTCAACGCACGAGCAAACATGCCTAATTCCAAACCGCCTAAGTTAATATCATGTGTGGCAACATGATCTCCTTCTGGATAAATCTCAATTTTAAAGCCCGCACAGGGATGAATTTCGACAAATTCACTACCATTAATTCGTCCATAACTTGTGGTAATTTGTTTAATCCACAAATCACCAATAAAGCGACGGTTGATCGTCCATGTTTCCCCATTACGGAAATAAAATTTCAATGCTGTCATCTCTCTAGCCATTTGATTTCCTCCTTATATGTCAACAATTCATTTTATCTTTTAATACCATGATTGCGACATTAACAATTTAATTCACTCCATCCATAAGTTTAGCACAACTTTGAAATGGGAGTTAAGAAAATGCTTACAGATTAATCCAATTGACTTAAAAATTTTTCACAATTTATCTGTACGCGCGTATGTGTTCCTGTCGCGATAAGCTTTTCATTATCACGACAAGAAAAAGCAAAAGTAGCTTTTTTAAAGTCTTGTTTTAAAAGTGATACTTCAACTGTAATAACAGCCCCCATTTTTGAGGGTTTGACATGTCTCAATTCAATTTTTGTGCCAACTGTTGTCTGCTGTTCACTGAGTTTTTGTTGTAAATATTCATAACAAGTATTCTCTACCATCTGGACAACAGCCGGTGTTGCCAAAACAGCAAGTCCGCCAGACCCCATAGTGGCTGCTGTAAGCTCTTTGGTGACGATAAAATCTTTTTGTATCAATTCTGTTCACCTGCCCGTAAAATCTCCTGAGCTGCATCTAATAATGCTTTAGCATCATTTTTTAAAGAGCCAGTCACAACTTGATACTCCAATTGACTTAAAATATCTTTTAGCCATTTTCCTGGTTTTAAAGTAAATTTTTGTAAAAGGTCATTCCCGTTAATTTCTAGTTCTCGCAAATGTTTAATTGGCAAAGCAGCATAAATTTTTGCCACTTCATCCCGAGCCGGCGCCAAATTGTAAAAAGGCATTAACGCTTCTACGGCTAAACTATTTTCTAACCCTAATTGATAAATTTCCCATGGTCGTAAAAGATGCTCTTGGCGTACTCTTAGTCCCCAGGAAAGAGCTTGAACTTCTTGAATCAAATCATTGGAAGCTTTCCACTCTTTTAAAAAGGGCCGAATTAACTTTTGACCAATACCCATTTGTTCAAACAACACTGTCCAAGCTTGTGCGACAGTGGTAAACATTATTGGCTTTAAATCTGCAAAACGCAATAAAGCTTCGCCATAATAACGCAGTCCCGGACAATACAAATAGCATTCCGTTTCGACTAAAAAGCGAATTGCCTGATTACGAAATTTTCCCAGCAACAGTTTGCTAAATTCCACATAAATACGCTCCACCGAAATTTTTTCTAGTAATGTATGATTTTCGCTGATGGCATCAAAGGTCTCTATTTCAAAAGAAAAACCAAGTTGGCTAACAAAGCGGAGGCCTCGCATCATGCGCAAAGCATCTTCATGAAAACGTTCATGAGGATTTCCCACTGCCCGTAAAACATGTTCTTTTAAATCGATTAAACCATCAAATAGATCGATTACTTCACCGTCGTCTTTTAAAGCAAAAGCGTTGATGGTAAAATCGCGACGTTTCAAATCTTCGGTTAATGAGCGGACAAATTCGACATGATCAGGACGTCTAAAATCCTGATAAGTCGACTCCGTGCGAAATGTTGTCACTTCATATTGCTCATCTTGATGTAAAACTAAAACCGTGCCATGCTCAATGCCAATATCAATTGTTCTGGGAAAAATCGCTTTTATTTCAGCGGGAAAAGCACTTGTGGCTATATCTACATCGTGTATTTTGTGTCCAAGTAGAATATCTCGTACACTACCTCCCACAAAATAAGCTTCAAAACCCGCCTGCTCAATTTGCCCCATCACAGGTAAAGCCAGTTTAAATTCTTCAGGTAAATTAACTAATTGCATCTTCATCCTCCGGCGCACGTTGACCATCTTTTCGTTCAAAGCGGTAGCGATCGCGCTGATTAAATTTCGCCATATTTTTATCAAAGACTTCGGTCAAGTCAATTTCTAAAGAATTAGCCATTAATAACAAAACAAAAAATACATCTCCTAATTCTTCTGAGACTGTATTTGGTGCTTCGTCTGCCTTTTTTTGTTTTTCACCATAATAATGGTTTACTTCTCTAGCCAATTCTCCGATTTCCTCTGTCATACGCGCCATTTGAGCTAAGGGAGAAAAATATCCTACTTTAAATTGTGCAATATAGGCATCAACTTCTTGTTGCATCTGCTGTAATGTCTTTTCTGTCATGTGATCACTCCTGTCTTTATCTTATCAAAATAATGCAGCAAATCAAAGTCTGCACCAATTGTCTCTGTCAATTTTTCGTGCTACATTTGAGAAGGCAGAAAACAAACGTTATCTTGTAATATTTTTCAAGTGAAACGAAAGATGGTGAAATTATGAATACGACTAAGTATACCTTTTTACTGCGAGATTTGATTTTGATTTTGATTGGTACTTGTATTTATGCATTTGGTTTAATCTACATCAATATTCCAAATAGCCTCGCAGAAGGCGGCGTGACGGGAATTACTTTAATTTTACGAGCGCTATTTGGTATTAATCCTGCCTATAGTACTTTCATTTTAAACATTCCGATTATCATTTTAGGTGGGCAAATTTTAGGGAAGCGATCTTTTTACTATACTATTTTTGGTACTACCAGCTTATCGGTATGGTTATTTATTTGGCAAAAAGTTCCACTCGCAATTAATCTGGAACATGATTTACTGATTTCAGCTTTGTTAGCGGGTATTGTGGCTGGTTTTGGTAGCGGTATTGTTTATCGCGTCGGCGGAACGACAGGCGGCAGTGATGTCATTGCCCGCATTTTGGAGAAAAAACAAGGTATCTCCGTTGGACGTTCATTATTTTTCTTTGATATTTTAATCCTGTTGGCCTCTTTAACTTATATTGACTTAAAGAAAATGATGTATACCCTGATTTTTTCTTATGTGTTTGCAAATATTGTCGATACCATTTTAGATGGTGGGTATTCGGCTAAAGGAATTTTAGTAATTTCTAATGAGACAAAACAAATGGCGCCGGTTTTAATGGCGGCAACGGGGCGGGGTACAAGCTTTCTAAAAGGCGAAGGCGCTTATTCTGGTACCGATAAAAACATTCTATATATGGTAGTCACTTCTCGTGAAGTCATGGAAGTAAAGCGGATTATTGCAGAGTTTGATCAACAAGCTTTTATTTCTGTCATTAATGTTCATGAAGTTTCAGGTGAAGGATTTACGTACAAACGACCCAAGAAAAATTTCTTTAAAAAGTTGAAGAATACCGCTAATCAGCGCTAGTGGAACGCAAAATAAAACGACGATGAAAATCACAGCCTAAATATAATTTCAGGACTCCAATTTTCATCGTCGTTTTACTCGCTTATTCGGCAGTTTTTTGTTCTTTGTGCTGTTGTAGCTTTTTATTAACAGCTTCAGAGAGACAGAGGAATGTTTCTTCATCGCCTTTTTCCAAAGCCCTGTCAATTTCTTGGTATAATTGCTTAATTTGCGCCATTTGTTCCTCTTCTGCTAAAAAGTGATTAATACTTGCTAGTACATCTGCATCAATATTTTCATTCCATTTTAAAAAAGGATTATCTTCTAATATCGACAAATAACCAGGATTATCCCAGGCGTTCTCAAATAGACACTCGATGTAAAGCGCTTCTTTCCAATTCAAACGAATTTCATGAAAAATTTGATCACTATCATCAAAAACCTTGCCTTGCAAAAATAACTTAATTGGCTCTCCTTGTACGGTTAGATCGCGAATTTGCAAACCGCGCATAGTGACATCTGCATTTTCTACAAAGTGAACATTGTTTAAAATAGCTTCGTGATTAGCCAAATAATTTAAAATCCAGCAAACCTCTCGGCGACTAAAAGAAGCATGGGTAACAAACCAGTTGAGAAAATTTTTCTTTTCTTTGACGTCGATAAACATCGTCCTCACCTTCTTTTCTTTAGGATAAAGCCTCCACAATCGATTGCACTTCTAAGTCTCCTGGTTCATGAGCGAGATAGTGCTCTAGTAATTCTTTTGCTGCTTGAAATTTCCCTTCTTCACGTAAGAAAATACCGTATTCTTTCATAAATTCTGGTTCATGGTGTAACGCAATATTAGCTTTTTCAAAATGAATGGCCGCTTCTGTAAAATCTTCCAATTGATTATAAGCATGAGCTAAATTCCATTGGGCATAAGCATCATCAGAATTATCCATTTCATTGATTGTTGCAATAACTTCCTCATAATCTTCTTGTTTCAAATATAAATTACTTAACATAAAAAGGGTCTGATCCAATTTATCGCCAGTTTCCAAAGCTTTTTGTAAATACTCTTCAGCTTTTTTATCATCATGTAGGCGATAAACATTTTCAGAAGCAAACTGATAAAAATCCACATTGAAAGGATTTTCTTTAATGCCAGCCTCAATGACTTCTTGCGCTTCTTCTAATTGTTCTTCATCTTGTAAAGCTTCTGCTAAATACAAGTAAAGCGACTGATATTGCGGATTTAAATTACGTAATTGCTCCAAAAATTGAATAACTTGTTCATTTTCTTTTAATTGCCGGTAAACAAAAGCGATTTGGAAAAGACGTTCATCAGTTACTTCTGTCTCTAACGCATTGCGCAAATGAATAACAGCCTCTTCAAATTGTCCTTCCATACTTAATGCTGTTCCGAAACGTTCTTCTAACAAAATATCAGCCATTTCAGTAATTCCTGAATTTAATAATATTTGATAAATCGTCGCAGCTTCACCAAAGCGTTCGGTATTGAAGAACAATTCTGCTAAAGCAAATTGAATAAGTGGCTCGTCTGGTAAAATTTTTGCGGCTTCTGTTAATTTTGCTTCACTTACTTCTGGAATACCAATCATTTGATAAAGATCAGCTGATAACAATAACGCTTGGACATAATAGTCACTATCTTTAGGAACTTTTTCAATAAAATTCAAAGCTTGGTCGCTATTATCATTTTCAATTGCTACTTCAGCGAGTCCCAAATAAAGTTCTTCATTATTTGGATACTTTTCTAACAAATGTAAAAATGTTTGTTCTGCTTCTTCTAAAAAGCCAATTTGTAATAAGTACTGGGCTAATTCATGCAATTCACTATCTTCATCTTGAATTAGTGCTTGGTTAAAAGCCAAATTTGCACTGACTAAATCTTCATTTTCTAATGCTTGTAACATTTGTTCACTATAGGATTTTTCCATTAACTTTCACTGATCTCCTTTAAAATAACTTGGTAATTTGTAATTGCTTGTTGCAGCGTTTGAAGCGTTACGTCTTTATGAGCGCTTATTTTTCCTATTTCGGCTAATACGGTCAAAGGCTCTTGCTTTTGCCCTTGTGCCAATACTTGAAGTTGATAATCTGTTAAAGAAATTTGCGGTGGCAAAGTAATCGGATAGCCTAGGTGATTGAACCATATTAAAAAATTTTTTAAATTAAAATGAAGAGCATTATTGGCGTCACTCCAAAATAGATGAAATAGAATACCAAATAGGCGTTTCATGTTAGCAGAGAGTAAATGACCGTTTTCCGTCTGGTAAAAAGCTGCTTCAAACAATTTACCAAATGTTTCAATTTCTGAAGAATGGGCATAATAATGAATTAATTCCGGTATTAAAGCCGCAAAGGAGCGACGATAAACACGGTGTTGATCAGGAAAATTTAAATATAAATTTTGTAAAAAATGATAATCACAAACAATCCCTACACGAATAAAAATCAGTAAATCCACTAATTTCCCGTCTTGCTGGGCTTCTGTCAATGTCTGATCAAAATAAATAGCTTGCGGCAAATTTTTGACTTGCAACAAAACTTGGTTATTTTGTTTCATGATTGCTTGCTCTACTAAGAGCGCCTTAGCCAAAGAACGTACCGAAACCGGTAAGCACCAATAATGACTGGGTAAAATCGTTGTCTGTGCCAAAAACCCAGTGAGTTGCATCACACCTTCATTCCCATAAGCACAAAACAAGTACTGACGATTTTGTGGGAAGCGTTCTAAAAAATGCAGTAAGTTCATCAACTCTTCCAAATTGTTACAATAAGTTTGATTTCGGCAAACATACCAATCGATTTCTTCGGCAGACTTAAAAAGTTGGTTTATTTTTTCAAAAGAGCGATCATAATACTTTTGATTTGTTAGTATGATTACATGCTGCTTGGGACTGGCAGAAAAATTAATACTTTTATTTAACGTTTCCCCATAAAAAATATCTGTAATAAATTGGTCCTTCTGATAGCTTTTTTCCATAAGCTCCTCCTATTACAAGTTTATCATTAAAAGGCAGAGAACCAAAAGATTTCGCCGTTTTTTTCCTTTCAAAAAAAGGAAAAAAACTTCCCATTTTTAATGAGAAGTTTTAAGAAACGAATTTGATTTACCAACTAGCTTTTTTAACACCCGGAATCTTACCTTGATGGGCCAATTCTCTAAATTTTATCCGTGACATTCCAAATTTACGCATATAACCTCTTGGCCGTCCATCAATCCGATCCCGATTTTTCAATCGGTTGGGATTAGAATCTTTGGGCAATTTAGCTAAAGCTTCATAATCACGTTCTTGTTTTAATTGATAGCGGATGTTAGCATAACGAGCAATCATCGCTTCTTGTCTTTTTGCTTTTGCAATTTTTGATTTTTTTGCCATTTGTGCTGTCCTTTCTTATTTAAGCCAGCGAACAATTTCTTGAGCATTTAAAACGTAATACTTACGCTTTATAAATATAGCATATTTTTATTTTTACTGCAAATATCCAACCTTATTTGCCATTTTACTCATAGATTCAACTTTTAGCTACTAAATAAAACTTTCTTCAAAATAAAGCGCGATAAAAAAGCAAATACCCAATGGAGTAACTGCTAAAAATCAGACTAATAGTCTCCTCTTTAACATTGCCTTCCAAACGGTATTTGCCATTTTATACTAATAAAGAATAAAGCGATGGTTCTTTTTGCAAGTTAATAAATGCAGCATCAAATTCAGCCAATCGAGTTAACAAAGCCGCTAAATCACCAGGTTGTTTAAGTAAAACGCCTAATACTACTGGTCCTGTACCACGATTTACTTTTTTTGTATATTCAAAACGGGTAATATCATCAGTTGGACCTAAAACTTCACTAACAAATTCTTTCAACGCCCCTGGGCGCTGAGGAAAATTCACCACAAAATAATGTTGCAGTCCTTCATACACCAAGGAGCGCTCCTCGATTTCTGCCATGCGACTGATATCATTATTTCCTCCGCTTACCACACAGATGACTGTCTTGCCTTCAATCTCATCTTTTAAAACTTCTAAAGCCGCTACACTGAGGGCGCCAGCTGGTTCTGCCACAATCGCTTGTTTTGTATATAATTCTAAAATAGTCGAACAAATAACGCCTTCATCAACCATTATTAAACGATCCAAATAATTTTTAGCATGAAAATACGTAATTGTACCGACCTCTTTAACTGCCGCACCATCCACAAACTTATCAATCTGCTTTAAAGCTATTGGACCACCATTTTCAAAGGCGGCCTGCATTGAAGGTGCACCTTTTGGTTCAACGCCAATTATCGTAGTAGCAGGACTTATATTTTTTACATAAGCGGCAACACCGCTAATTAGTCCCCCTCCTCCAATAGCTGTCAAGATAAAATTCGGTTGCAATCCTTCTTTTTTAGCATCTTCCATCATTTCCAATGCCAATGTGCCTTGGCCAGCAATAATGTTGGGATCATTAAAAGGATCAATAAAGGCCATTTCCTGTTTAACCGCAAATTCTTTTGCCGCTTTAGCTGAAGCATCAAAGGTGTCGCCTACCAATTTAATGGTAACTTTTTTACCACCAAAAAATTCGACTTGCGAAATTTTTTGGTGCGGCGTAGTGGTAGGCATAAAAATGACAGCCGGAATGTCCATTTCATGACTCGTATATGCAACACCTTGGGCATGATTACCAGCACTGGCACAAACTACACCGTTTACTAATTGTTCAGGCGGCAGTTGCTTAATGGCATAATAAGCCCCACGTAGCTTAAAAGAACGAACTTTTTGTAAGTCTTCTCGTTTTAACAAAATAGTTGCTTTATACTTTTCTGATAAGTAGCGATCATATTGTAAAGGTGTATGAGTAACTGATTTTTTTAATACTTGGTAAGCACTTTTGACTTCAGCATCTGTAATCAATTCCAAGGCCGTCACCTCCTAAAACTAATCTTTTTTTGTTACAAAAGGCATCATTTTCCGCAATTGCGTGCCAACTTCTTCAATTTGATGTCCTGCATTTTCTTTTCGCATTTTTTTAAATTCAGGAAAACCAGCTTTATTATCATCAATAAAACCTTTAGCAAATTTACCATTTTGAATATCAGTTAAAACTGCTTTCATATGTTTTTTGGTTTCTGCAGTAATAACCCGCGGGCCAGAAACATAGTCCCCATATTCGGCAGTATTAGAAATAGAATGACGCATCTTACTAAACCCGCCTTCATAAATCAAGTCAATAATCAATTTCATTTCGTGACAAACTTCAAAATAAGCGAGTTCAGGTTGATAACCAGCTTCCACTAGCGTCTCAAAGCCCGCTTCAATCATCGAAGTTAAGCCGCCGCATAAAACTGCTTGTTCCCCAAATAAATCTGTTTCTGTTTCTTCTTTAAACGTTGTCTCTAAAACACCAACTCGCGTTGCACCAATTCCTTTAGCATAAGATAAGGCAATTTCTTGGGCGTGACCAGTCGCATCTTGATAAACTGCAAACAACGCAGGTACCGCAAAACCTTCTGTAAAAGTGCGACGTACTAAGTGTCCTGGTCCTTTTGGCGCTACTAAAAAGACATCAATATCTTTAGGAGGCGTGATTACATCAAAATGGATATTAAAACCATGGGCAAAAGCCAACGCATTACCGGCACTAAGGTTGGGGGCAATTTCATTATCATAAAGCTCCCCTTGAATTTCATCTGGTGCTAAAATCATGACAACATCACTGTCTTTTGTCGCATCTTTAACAGTTTTTACTGTGAAACCATCCTCACGAGCTGCTTGAGCAGATTTGCCTTCACGAATACCAATAATGACATTATGTCCAGTATCCCGTAGATTTTGTGCATGGGCATGTCCTTGTGAACCGTAACCTACAATTGTGATCGTTTTGTCATGTAATGCATCTTGTTCTACGCTATTTTCGTAATAAACTTTTACCATATTCATATCCCTCCAAGTATTTAAAATTTTATTAACAGCAATCTCTTGCAATCAACCTCTAGTAAAACCAGTTATACCAGTACGTGCCATTTCTTTAATGCCATAAGGGCGTAAGATATCAATACAAGCATCTACTTTTTCTGATGAGCCCGCAATTTGAACGGCAATAGTTTTTAAACCCACATCCACAATATCAGCCCGAAACGGTTCAATCATCGTTTTAATCTCTGTGCGAGTAGATGCCGGCGCATTGACTTTAACTAACGCCAACTCACGTTCTAAATGAGGATCATCGGTAATATCAGAAACTTTTACTACTGCAATTTGTTTGTTCAATTGTTTGGTTACTTGCTCAACCTCGGCTAAGTTTGTGACGCTAATAACAAAAGTCATCCGTGAAATTTCTTTATCTTCTGTTTGGCCGACTGAAATACTTTCAATGTTTACTTGCCGACGATATAAAACACTGCTGATACGGCTTAATACGCCAACTTGATTGTAGACCATCGCGGTAATCATACGTTTCATTTTAGTCCACTCCTATCATTTGATCATTGGCATTACCTGGCGGAATCATTGGCAAAACATGTTCTGTCGGAGAAACAATTACTTCAATTAGTCCGGGACCAGGTTTATTGAAAGCCGCGGTAAAATCTGCTTCCATTGTTTTTGGATTAGAAATCCGATCTGCTTCAATACCATAAGCCTTTGCCAGCATAACAAAATCAGGGGAGTGTTTAAAAATAGACTGCGAACGGCGATTGTCAAAGAATACTTCTTGCCATTGTCGTACCATGCCCAAAGAACTGTTATTAAGTAAAATGAATTTGATATCCAATTGATGTTCATTTAAAATGGCAAGCTCTTGATTGGTCATTTGAAAACCCCCATCCCCGACAAAAACCACAATTTGTTTAGAGGGGTTACCAAATTTGGCACCAATACCGGCGGGAATACCATATCCCATCGTTCCTAGGCCACCACTTGTAATCAACTGATTAGCAAATTTAAAGGGATAATATTGGGCAACCCACATTTGATGTTGCCCTACATCTGTTGCCACAATAGCATTGCCTTTTGTTAAATCTCCAACGAGCTCAATCACTTTTTGCGGTTTAATCTCTGAGTTATCCTGGCGATTATATGTGAATGGCTTTTCCTGTTTACGTTTTTGGCACAGTGCCTGCCATTCTGTAGTATCTTTTGTGACAATTTCTTTGTTTAACATTGCCAAAAGTGTTTGTTTCGCATCGGCGACAATTGGAATTGCAGTCGGAATAATTTTTCCAATTTCTGCCGGGTCAATATCCACATGCACGACCGTGGTATCTTGAGCAAAAGATGTTGGGGAGGTAGCCAAACGATCTGAAAAACGACAACCAATGTTAATAAGCAAATCACACTCAACTAAAGCCATATTGGCGGCATAAGAACCATGCATACCAGCCATTCCTAAGAACAAATCATGATCAGACGAAACAACCCCTAATCCCAATAAACTTGCGACAGTAGGAATTTGATATTTTTCTGCAAAGTCGGTATGTTCTGCTGCGGTTTGCCCAGCCACTACACCGCCGCCGGCTAATATTACGGGACGTTTTGCTTCAGCTAATTTTTCTAGCAAGTGCTTAATTTGGATTGGTGAAGGTTGCGTATTGGGATGGTAACTTTCCAAACAAATTTCACGAGCTGGTGGTACACTTGCCTGATAAACCGTCATATCTTTTGGTAAATCAATAACAACAGGTCCTTTTCTTCCAGTAGTCGCAATATGAAAAGCTTCATTCAAAATTTTGGGCAAATCATGAACATTACGAACTTGATAATTATTTTTTGTAATTGGTAGTGTAATCCCAAGAATATCGGCTTCTTGAAAAGCATCTTTGCCGATGCCTTCTGTTACTACTTGACCTGTAATGACTACTAATGGTACGGAATCACTCATGGCATCCGCAATTCCGGTCACAACATTGGTGGCACCAGGTCCACTGGTAACAATGACTACACCTGGCTTTCCGGTCGATTTGGCATATCCTTGGGCTGCATGAACTGCACCTTGTTCATGACGGGTCAAAATATTGGGAATATTAGCGTGATAAAGTGCATCGTATAATGGCAAGACAGCGCCGCCAGGATAACCAAAAATAATTTCAACGTCTTGTTTTGCCAAACAGTCTAATAATAACTTTGCACCTGAAAATTTTTCTGCGACGATTGCATTTTTTTGCGGACTTGCCATAGATTTCACTCCATTTCTTCTGGTAATTTCATAATACCGCCAGTATGTGCTGAGGTCACTAATGCCGAATAACGGGCTAACCACCCTTTTTGAACTTTCCGTTTAAAAGGTGATAACATATCCCGGCGAGAAGCCATTTCTTCTTCTGATAGGGCGACGTCAATTCTTCTTCTTATTAAATCAATCGTAATTTCATCACCATCTTTAATTAAAGCTAACGGCCCACCGCTAGCTGCTTCAGGTGAAATGTGGCCCACTGCAATTCCTCTAGTAGCACCAGAAAATCGGCCATCGGTAATCAATGCAACTTCTTTTCCTAAACCCCGACCCACAATACTGGAAGTTGGGGCTAACATTTCAGGCATTCCAGGGCCACCTTTTGGACCTTCGTAACGAATCACGACTACATGTCCTGTTTGAACGGTATGATCATCAATTGCTGCTACAGCTTCATCGTGAGAATGAAAACAGATCGCCTTACCCGTAAAGACCTTCACACTTGGATCCACTCCACCAACTTTTATGACACCGCCTGCTGGTGCAAGATTACCATACAAAATAGATAGCCCCCCTACTGGACTGTATGGATTTTCTTTAGGATGGATAACTTCTTTGTTTTGAATGGTTGCCAAGGCAACATTTTGTCTAATTGTTCGCCCTGTTACTGTTATGCGCTCAGCATGGATGGCACCTTCAATGTGAACTAATTCATTAATAATGGCCGAAACGCCACCTGCTTCGTGCACATCATGCATCGAATAAGCTGAAGATGGGGCAATTTTTGCTAAATAAGGAACTCGTTTAGCAATAGCATTTATTTCTTCTAGGTTGTACTCAATCTCGGCTTCATTAGCGATCGCTAAGGTATGTAACACCGTATTAGTGGAACCTCCCATTGCCATATCCAATGCAAACGCGTCATCAATCGCATCTTTTGTAACAATATCGCGGGGCTTTATTTGTTTTTTCACAAGTTCCATTAAATGATAAGCAGATTTTTTGACTAGTTCTTTGCGTTCATTTGAAACTGCTAAAACTGTCCCATTACCTGGTAAAGCTAATCCTAAAATTTCCAACAAACAATTCATTGAATTGGCTGTAAACATTCCCGCGCAAGAACCACAAGTCGGACAAGCATTTTTTTCTAAAAAATTGAAATCATCTTCTGACATTTGGCCGTCTTTATATGCTCCGACTGCCTCAAACATCGTAGAAAGCGTTACTTGGTGCCCTTTTGGATCAATACCAGCTTTCATCGGTCCTCCTGAACAAAAAATTGAGGGAACATTCGTCCGCACAGAAGCCATAATCATTCCTGGAGTAATTTTGTCGCAGTTAGGCATATAAAAGACACCATCAAACCAATGTGCATTAATTACTGTTTCCGCCGCATCTGCAATTAATTCACGACTAGGTAAGGAATAACGCATGCCAATGTGGCCCATAGCAATACCGTCGTCTACGCCGATTGTATTAAATTCAAAAGGAATACCACCCGCTTCTCGAATAGCATCTTTGGCGATTTCAGCGAGCTCTTTTAGATGAACATGACCTGGAACAATGTCAATATAAGAATTACAGATCGCAATAAAAGGTTTGTTCATATCTTGAATATTTTTTACTTGACCCGTGGCATATAACAGACTGCGAGCCGGTGCCGCATCAATTCCTTTTTTGATTTGATCACTTCTCATTTTATCAGCTCCCATTTTTAACATTTAAGAAAAAAAGCATCCCAAGTTTTTGGGATGCTTTTGTAAGAATCCCTCTCGCTAACGCAAATAGGACTCAAACAATCGGATTTTTACTCATCTTCCGTGTTTTAAGTCCTGGACTTGATAATTAAAATGACACTTTCATGGTTCAAGTCATATTTGCACATAAAGGTTTCTCCTATTCTTAAAGTAGCTTATTTTCAATTAATTTTTTTAAATATATCGTGTTCACTTGTTAATGTCAATGAATTTTCAGAATTTTTTTTATTTTCTTTCTTTAATGTTCGAAAAATTGTACTCCTCTGAACGAAGTAAAAGAAACATAAAAAAAAAGAAACCTTCCCTATAATTATGCTATACTAACCACACTTCTTTGTCATATATAACAAATATTATTAATATCGTTATTTGACATTTTACAAAGTATTTTAAATTCAATTTTATTGAGACACTTAGGGCGTTTCAGACTCAGATTACTTTTTTGCCAGAATATTTTTTCAAATAGCTAGTTCATTTTTTCTCTTCCAATGTCATAATTTTTTATTACAATATCTTCGAATAACAAAAAAAGACTCTCCAATCTGAACAAACAGATTGAAGAGCGAATTACCCACAATACTACTTTGAGTTGGCCATTCAAAAATTCTGAGTTATCAACTTCCAGCTACTGTCAGATTCCTGAAAAGCCTAAAAAATTCCGGTTCATTTTCATGGAATTAATATTTACATTAATTCCATCCCAGGTATTACAACGGATCAAGAATCTTCGAAATATTCTTTACTTTATCAACATCCGTTCAATTAAAATAACATCTTTCAATTTTTTTGAACTAAATAAAGAGATTGAGAGCCCATTTTTTCGTAAATACTTTTTAAAACATCCCGGTTAATCACTTCGTTTTTTTCTCCATAAGGATTATTAACATAGACATTTGTCTCACTAACGCCGGTAATAACTACTGCATGGCACAACGCAGTGACCGATACACTACCAGATTTAGTCTGCCACAGTATAAAATCGTCTTCACTTGGAACTGCAAAATCTACCGTGCTGACTATCCAGACAGGCGTCCCCGTCTTTACTTGTTGTAATAATGCTTCAAAATCAGCCTTACGAGACTGAACAACTTGATATTCATTTTGAACAATTTCAGAAGCAACATCTGCAATTGGCTCCACAAATGCCCCCATTGCCATATAGCCTTCATAAATATTACCCACAAAACCTTCCTGTGGGTCGCCATGAATATTATTTTCTTCGTCTTCATATACTGGTACATAGGCCAATTTATCTGCTAAATCATTTTTATTTGTTTGAAATCCATAATATTGTAACAACATCGAAAGAGCTGTTATTTCACAACCATTTTCTAATGGGATATCTCCTTCAAATTGATTTTCTAAAGGGACATCAAGGATTGTATCTTTCACTTCTATTTGATCTACATCGTTTTTTGTTTGACTATCTATCGAAGTAACGACTGGTTTTTCATCAGTTTTTAAAAGAGTAGTATGAAGTAAAAAAGTTCCAGAAACTACAATTAGAATTAATAAAGTCTTTTTTATCGTCACCATAATATTCCTCTTCTCTCTTATACTCCACTTCAGAATAACGGATACAGCTTAAGTGAAACTAAAACAAAAGGTTGGATCTTACTAGACGAACTCAAAAAACTTTTTTAATTCTTAAAATAAAGCGGACTGAGTCAAATTTAATACTATTTTTTTATAAGAAAGGTTGAACCAACTCGTTTAACTCTTATTATTGTAAGTTTTTTAGACAACCAAATCTCAATATCCTTATATACCAACTTTATTTCGTGTAAAAAAGATATAGTCCCTTGAGATTCAAAACAAAAAACCGTCAGAGCCCTAGAGCCCCAACGGTCTTTTCACTGCAATTATTTCACAGCATCTTTCAATGCTTTACCTGGTTTGAATGCAGGTACTTTGCTTGCAGGGATTTCAATTTCATCACCAGTTTGTGGGTTACGTCCTTTACGAGCCGCACGAGAGCGAACTTCGAAGTTACCAAAACCGATTAATTGAACTTTTTCACCTTTAGCTAAAGCATCTTGGATTGTTGAGAAAACAGCGTCTACAGCTGCAGTAGCGTCTTTCTTAGTTAAGTCAGTAGCTTGTGCAACTTTTTCGATCAATTCAGCTTTATTTGCCATGGATGATTTCACCTCCTAAAAAGAGTCTTGATGTAAACATCAATTCACAAAAATTTGAGTGGTCCAAATTTCTGTAAAAAATATTGATCAGTATCAATATTCTGATACTACGTTATCATAAGAACCTTGTAATATCAAGGATTTTGGGCATTTTAAGCAGTATTTTTCACTTCATTAATTCTTTTTATCAAAAGGGAGCGTTATCTTTTGATAAAGCGATAAAAATATGATAAAATCGCTATTTTCGCCGTCTTGGGATCACACGAATCGGCGTACCTTCAAAAGTGAAGGCTTTGCGAATTTGATTTTCTAAAAAGCGAGCATAAGAAAAATGCATCAACTCTTCTTCATTCACAAATATAATGAAGGTAGGCGGTTTAACTGCTACTTGGGTAGCATAGAAAATTTTCAGCCGCTTACCTTTATCTGTTGGAGTCGGATTAATGGCAACAGCATCCATAATAATATCATTTAAGACAGCAGATGGTACTCGTAAATTTTGATTCATGCTGACTTCTTCAATTAATTCTGGCAATTTATTTAAGCGCTGTTTGGTTACAGCAGAAACAAAAATAATTGGCGCATAGTCCAAATACTGAAATTCGTCTCGAATTTCTGCTTCAAAATCCCGCATTGTATTTGTTTCTTTTTCAACCAGATCCCACTTATTGACTACAATAATGATACCTTTTCCAGCTTCATGGGCATAACCCGCTACCCGTTTGTCTTGTTCACGAATACCTTCTTGACCATTTAGCACCATTAAAACCACATCGGAACGTTCAATGGCTCGCATTGCCCGCATAACAGAATATTTTTCTGTACTTTCGTAAACCTTGCCACGCTTACGCATACCTGCTGTATCAATCATTAAAAATTCTTGGCCATCTTCTGAAGCAAAATGCGTATCAATAGCATCACGCGTCGTTCCTTCAATATCTGAAACAATCACGCGATCTTCGCCTAAAATGGCATTAATTAAAGAAGATTTTCCAACATTTGGGCGTCCTATCAGGCTAAATTTGATGACACCTTCATCGTCTTCTTCCATTTCATCACTAAAATGTTTGACTGCCTCATCCAATACATCTCCAAGTCCTAAACCATGACTACCAGAAATAGGATACGGTTCGCCTAAACCTAAAGAATAAAATTCATAAATTTCAGCCCGCATTTCCGGGTTATCGACTTTATTCACAGCTAAAATCACAGGCTTATTACTACGATATAAAATTCGTGCCACCATTTCATCCGCATCGGTTACACCTTCTTTAGCACTAGTTACAAAAATAATAACATCTGCTTCATCAATCGCGATTTCCGCCTGATGTTTAATTTGATCCATAAACGGTTCGTCACCTAAGTCAATTCCGCCGGTATCGATAATACTGAAATCGCGGCCTAACCATTCACCATTTGCATAAATACGGTCCCGCGTAACGCCAGGAGTATCTTCTACAATTGAAATACGTTCACCGGCTATACGGTTAAAAATTGTCGATTTTCCCACATTGGGACGGCCGACAATCGCAAGAGTTGGATTTGCCATCACTCTACCTCCTCATTTCTTTAAACCAGTTTCTTCTAATCAGAAACTTTATCTTTATCATAACAATTTTTATCTGATAATACAGTCCACTTGCACAATCTTTCTTAGTTTACCTAAAGGATTGACAACATGCAAGTAAAATTGCTAAGGGCATGGAAAACTCCATGATACTTAAAAGATGGGGGGCCTTTGCTTTTAATAAATAAGAAATTTTCAAACGAAAGAAAAGAGACACTGCATCTCTTTAGAGAAATTAGGCAGTATCTCTTTATTTTTGGTAACTTATAAGAAATTATTCTTCGTCTTCTTTAACGATGTCGTTTGCATCTTCAGAAGCCGTTGCTTCTTCGTTTGTTTCATCACTATCTGCTAAAGCTTGACCTAAAATATCTCCCATTGTAAAGCCAGTACTTTCTTCTGGTAAATCATAGCTATCTTCTTCAACAACTTTTTCTTCTGCCGGTTTTTCTTCCAATGCTTTGATTGAAAGAGCGATACGATGTTCTTCAGGATTTACTTCTAGCACTTTTACTTTTACTTCATCACCTTCATGCAACACTTCATGCGGTGTCGCAATATGTTTGTGAGAAATTTGTGAAATATGCACTAAACCTTCCACACCCGGGAATACTTCGACAAAAGCACCAAAGCTAGTTAGGCGTTTTACTGTTCCATCTAGAACCGTACCGACTGCTGCTTTGTCTTCAATGTCTGACCAAGGTCCAGGTAAAGTATCTTTGATTGATAGTGAAATACGTTCTTTTTCAGGATCAACAGATAATACTTTTACTTGTACTTTATCGCCAACTTTTAAAGCATCACTTGGTTTAGCCACATGACTATGTGAAATTTCAGATACATGAACTAAGCCGTCAATTCCACCAAGGTCAACAAAAGCACCAAAGTCAGTTAGACGTGCGACTGTCCCTTCAACCACATCACCATCGTGGATAGAATTTAATAATTCTTCTTTACGAACCGCTTTTTCAGATTCTACCACTGCTTTATGGGATAAAATCAAACGATTTTCAGAAGGTTCAATTTCAATAATTTTGAATGCTAATGTTTTCCCTTTGTATTCTTCAAAGTCTGCAACAAAATGATCTTCCACCATAGACGCTGGTACAAATCCTCGTACGCCAACATCTACAACTAATCCACCTTTCACCACATTGGTGACAGGTGCTTCAATAATTTTACCGTCTTTAAAGTCTTGTTCAATTTCTTCCCAGACTTTTTTAGCATCTAAACGGCGTTTTGATAGTAAATAACTACCGTTTTCTTTATCTTTACCAATCGAAGAGATAACGACTAGTTCCAAGACATCCCCTACTTTTACTGCTTCATTGATGTCTTCAATTGGAAGAGTAGATAATTCTTTTACTGGTACTACCCCTTCCACACCGGCGCCTTCGATTCCAACAACGGCTTGTTTGTCTTCAACTGCTAAAACTTCACCTTTGACAATATCCCCCACGTTGACTTCTTGGAAGCTTTCCAAAGCATCCGCCATAGATTCGCCGTTTTCTACTTGATTGTTTTCAAATTCTGTCATGACATATGTCCTCCTAACCAACAATTAATCGATCGCTGTGCACTACACACTACAATTTTAAGTTTAAATTATTCTACCTCAAAAATAAAGCGATTTCCATTATTTCTTGAAAATTGCCCCAAATTAGCGTTTTTTTCTAAAAATACACCAGTATTTAGGAATATTTAGAAAATAATTTACGCTAAAGTCATTTAGCAGCTAGCTCTATTATACCGACACTAAAAATTTTTTACCAAACAAAAAGACTTGCATATCTGCTATGCAAGTCAAAACTATTATAGATAACCTTTTTCAGTGACAACTTCTTTAATTAAGTCCACAACTTCAGCAATTGTTTTGCCAGTCGTATCAATTAAAACCGCATCATCAGCTTGCTTCAAAGGGGAAATTTCCCGATGTGAATCAATGTAATCACGCTTTTCAATTTCAGCTTTTAATGTTTCAAAATCTGTTTTAATCCCCTTGGCTTGATTTTCTTTATAACGACGTTCTGCTCTTTCTAAAACACTGGCAACTAAGAAAATCTTTACTTCAGCCTTTGGTAAGACTGCTGTACCGATATCGCGTCCATCCATTACTACACCGCCATCTTTGGCGATAATTTGCTGTTGGTTCACTAATTCTTTGCGAACAAGTTCGTGGGCAGAAACCTCGGAAACATTATTGGTAACATTTGTTTCTCGGATTGCTAAAGTTACATCTTCTCCGTCAATAAAAACCAATTGTCCTGTTTCACTTTGCTTAAAAGTAATGGGATAACGATGGATTAGATTAACTAAACTCGCCGCATCAGAAAAAGCAACGTGATGTTTAATCGCTAAATACGTTACACTGCGATACATTGCACCAGTATCAGTATAAATAAAGCCATAATCTTTTGCCAAAATTTTTGCGACTGTACTTTTGCCAGAAGAAGCAGGTCCATCGATTGCAATATTAATTTTTTCCATTTGTTTGCCACCTATCTTTAGACATTAAAAAAGCCGAACCAAAAATGCCGTGATTTTTGGACCGGCTATTTTTTACTTAATTCGTAATTGTTGACCAGGATATAATAAGAAATTATTCGGATCAATACCATTTAGTTGATACAATTGATCAACAGAAATTCCTGCGCGAGCAGCTACTTGATTTGGTCCTTCACCATTTTGAACTGTAATATATTGTTCTCCTGTTTGAGCATTTTGGTCTTGTTGATTTTGGTTTTGTTGATTTTGATCTTGTTGCTCATTTTGTTGCGCTTGATTTTGTTCTTGATTGTTTTCACTAGAACTTGGCTCTGATTCTTCACTAGAACTAGAACTTGATTCACTTTCAGACGATTCAGTTGTTGAACTTTCGGCAGTGGATGATTCTTCAGTTGATGATTCTTTAGTAGAAAACACTAAAGATGAAGAAGCAGTTGCTGGTGTTGAATCGGCATTTTTCTTATCATGCGTTAGCCACATTACAAAACCAGCTGGCACTAAAATACATAGCGACAATAAGATAACCAAAATAACTAAAAATTTTGAAGTACCGCGTTTTTGGCGTCTTTGTTGGGTCCGTGATGAAGTTTCTTCGTCTGTATCATAAATTGGTTGTTCCCACGGTTCTTGTGTTTCGTTGTCAAAATCATTTTTCTTTTTACTCAATTTTCTTACCTCCTGAAAAGCTTTCGCAGTGTATTATACCATAGCCTTTTTATTGTTGTCGCAAAAATATAACTTCAATCGTTTTTTTTAAATAATTTTAGGAAAATCTCCTGCCAACTCACCAATTGATGATTTTGTTTGTCTGGTACTTGACTAGTTTTTAACACCAGGCCATCATTGTCACAGCAATCGCTGGGCTTTGTTTGCATTTTTTCGGCAAAATTTTCTAAAATAAATTCTCGACGACACGTCGCAAGGTTGATATAAGCCAACATTTGCGTTAATTTTTCACCTTTAATCTGCTCATTAACCGCCAAAGCGGCTAACACTTCTTTTTCGCCAATACTTTGACTTAAATCTATCCATTTACTTTGTAGCTCACTAGATTCATGGGCCATTTTTCGTCCTAATAATTGCTGAAAACCACTACGTTCATCTTGCCGCATTTGTTTGAAGTAATGATGAATTTTCTCATCATTTTTTTGATAAAGTAAAACTGCTTGGCTCGCTGCACCATCACGTCCGGCACGACCAATCTCTTGTACATAGTTTTCGATACTGTCAGGTAAATCATAGTGAATGATAAAACGAATATCACTTTTATCAATTCCCATGCCAAACGCATTTGTAGCTACCAAAATATCCAAGTGATTGCTTTGAAATTGCAATTGGAGACGACTTCTTTCACTACTGTTTAGTCCCCCATGATAATAGCCAATATTATAATGCACTTTTAACTTGCGATATAAAGTCTCCACAGTTTTTTTTGTTGCACAATAAATAATACCAGGACCGCTCAATTTTTTTAATAAATCAGTTAATTGGGCGAACTTGTCATCTGTTTGTTGAACAAAAAGGGCAATATTTTTGCGATCAACTGATCGTTGGATCAGTTCATAGTCTTCTTTTAATAATAGTTTAGCAATATCACTCTGTACAAAAGGAGTAGCTGTAGCAGTTAAGGCTAATGTTACCGGATTTTCTAAAAATGCTTTTATCTTCCCTAATTGGCGATATTCCGGCCTAAAATCAATCCCCCACAAAGAAACACAGTGGGCTTCATCAATTACAAAAAAAGCAATTTTTTGCCGTTTTAACAGGTGTAAAATTTTCTTTTGCCAGAGCATCTCTGGACTGACAAATAAAAATTTATAATCAGATAAGTGCCATAAAACAAATTCTTTTTCCGCAGCAGTCAACTGGCTATTTAAAGCTACTGCTTGAATCTTTTTACTGTTGAGCTGGCTGACTTGGTCTTCCATTAAAGAAATTAGTGGCGAAACAACAATTGTTATTCCTGAGGTTAAATAACTTGGTAATTGATAGCACAAGCTTTTACCAGTCGCAGTAGGCAAAATCCCTAAGACATCTTGACCAGAAAGTAAACTTTCAATGACTTCTTTTTGTCCGCTCCGAAAACTGTCAAAACCAAAATATTGTTTTAAACTATCTTCTAATGCCATTGACAGCCTCTCTTTTCTTTTTTATTTGATATAACCGAAATTCTACAAACTCTAATGGGAACTGTTCATAAATATCGCGATAACGTAAAGTATAAATATTTGTTGTGTCAAGACTTGCCAAATATGCCATCGTATTGCTTGAAATAAATTTTTCAAATGGGAAAGTTTGATCAAAAAGCGCCCACTCAATAATATGATCTGAAATAGTTCCTAACTTCAAACGACGACTTGCAACTACCATTGAAACACTTTGTCCTTCTAATAAAAGTTTGCGGGTAAACAGCATACTGTTATTGTAATTTTGCCTTAAAATACCCTTTAAAAGTTGATAACACAATGTATTTACTCCCGCCTTTTTTATTTCATTTAATAATGGATGGAGACAACTAGCCTGATAGAAGAAGTTCCAAGGTTGTTTTTGAAATTTTTCCGGTAGCAATTGATAAGCAATTTGAGGGGAAATATTCGGTCCACTTAACTGTTGGGCCAAAAAATCTCCATCTTTTTGATCTAATTTTTGAAACAGCGCAGTTAATTCCTGGTAAACTATTGTTTTGTCGACTATTCTTTGTTTGAAAAGCTGTTCTACTGGGCGGGTATATAACGGACTTGTTTCCAGAGGCCGCAATGGTTTTATTTGACTTTGTGCAACTTGCTGAACGAAATAAGATAAAAGACGAAAACAATTGGAATCACTACGGCCAAAGTTAAAATAGTCTACTTGCTGCAAGTGACGGATCTGTTCAACATCAATTTTTGCTTGACCTTGAGATGTAATGGCATATTCTCCCTTAGTGACAAAAGCGATTAGTTGCTCTTTTTCAAGCTGAGCAATTATTTGATCAAATTGTGATTGGGAAAGTTCCGGTTGACTGCCGAGATAAGGTAACAAATCATTAAAATACGCATAGCTCATAATCGCTGAAGTTCGTTTTCCTTTTAATAAATGAAAGAGCGTGCTGGTCTTTAACTTGTCAGTCATGGAAAATAACGCTAAAATAAATTGATTCATAAAATACGCCTCCTGAAAGTTGGTGGAACGATGACGACAATTTGCCGTCTTGTACCAGAACGCTGTATTGCTTGCGGACTTTGTGCCATTTATGCACCTGATATTTTTGATTATGACGAAGACGGTATCGTTTTATTTAAAGAAGAACCAGAAGCCAGTCAACAATTTGTGCGCACCGAGGAACGAAAAGCTGTTATAAAAGCCGCTGCCAAATGTCCTGTCAGAGCAATTTTACTTGAAAAAGAAAACGGACGCTAGCACTAATTCTATTAAAAGAAATCCTTTTATTACTATACGCAAAAAGTTTAATAAAAACTAAAAATAGCAAAATACCCAAACGTTAAGTTGCGCTTGACTTCTAGTAAGAAACTAGTCGCCCACAACTTGCTACGTTTGGGTATTTGGTTTAATCTATTGGCTAATAATTATTTTCCACATAAACGATAAATTGATTCCGCATAAATGTCCATTGCTTTGTATAGTTGGGCTAATTCCCATTGTTCATTAGCTTGGTGCATAAAGTCTGGAGTATCTTCAAACATTGCGCCATAAGCTACACAGTTTTTCATAGTGCGGGCAAAAGTTGCGCCACCAGAAATTTCAGGTTCTGACATATCGCCAGTCATTTCACGATAAGTCGCTAATAGAGTTTTGACTAAAGTAGAATCTTGAGGAACATATAAAGAGTCTAACCAGTCAAATTCTTGATAAGTTAAATCATATTCTTTTACTTTTTCAGCAATTTTGGCTTCTAAATCTTCTTTTTTCACGGTTACTGGTAAGCGCATATCCACGCCAATTTTGGTTTCTTCTGGTGAAATCACCAAACTAGCAAAGTTCATCGTTAATTCTCCAGATTGTTCATCTTCTGTTTTCCCGACAACATTTTCACCAGTTGCGTTTTCTTTAACTAATTTCCCTAAGAAATTCAAAGGAGCAAAATCAACTGATTCACTTAAAGCCATTGCCAAACGCGTAATTGCATTAATTCCATCTGATGCATCTTTTGCATGGACGCTCTTACCTTGAACTACTACGGCGTCCCCTTCCATTTCATACGGGAAACCTAATTTATCGAGGCTTGCTTTGACGGCTTCGACGTATTCTCCTTTATATGGTGCAGTATCTGGAACCACATTTAATGCTCCTCCAGCATGAACAGCAACTTTATCTGTGCCAGGACCGACAAGATAAGCTTGTAACAAACCTTTTTCTGCAAAAGTTAGTGGGAAACTATGATCTGGGGCAATACCAGCTGTTGCACTTTCTTCTTTTTCATTGTATTTTTCCATACAACGCCATAAATTTTCTTCATCAGAACCAAAGATGAAGCGAATGCGTTGATTAAATTCAACACCACTATCCATTAAAGCTTTCACAGCATATAAAGCAGCCATTGAAGGACCCTTGTCATCTTGAGAACCACGACCATAGATAATGCCATCTTTAATTACCGGATCAAAAGGATCGGTATTCCAACCTTTTTGATCAGCGGCTGGAACAACATCCATATGACATAAAATGGCAAATAAATCATCACCTTCGCCAACTTCAGCATAAGCATAATAGCCTTCTGGATCTTTAAAAGTGCGTAAGCCAATGCTATCACAAATTTCTAAAACTTGATCTAAAGCTTTTACGACATTTTTCCCAAAAGGATGCCCTTCTCCACTGTCAGATTCATCTAAAACTGAAGGGACTTGAATAAGTTTTTTTAAAGCTTCCACCGCTTCTTCGTGGTGTTTTTCGGTAACAAATTGTTTCATGATACAACCTCCTAAATTTTAAAGTAAAATAGCGAATATCTTTCGCTTTTTACCATAATACCAATAATAAGAAAAAGAGAGCTTCATGAATAACTGAAACTCTCTTTTTAAAACTGAGAAACTCAGTTATAGATATGAAATTAATTCTATCTTAGCCAACTTTTTAACAATTGTCTATTTTATAGAATTGTTCCAATTGCAAGTAAGATACAAATAGCGACAAATAAAATCGCGATTAATTTGGTAATGTATTTCCACCATTTACCAATATCAATCCGTGCAATCGCAACGGCACCCATAACGATAGCTGAAGTTGGTGTAATCAAGTTTACTAACCCTGAAGCAGATTGGTAAGCCGTAATAACTAAATCTTTACCTACACCAGCAAATTCGCCCATTGGTCCAATAATACCCATTGTTGCAGCAGCAAGACCAGATGTTGATGGGATTAAGAATGACATTGGGATGTAGAAAATAAATGCCAAGATAATAAAGATAACAGAAGAAAGACCAGAAAGTCCTTTTTCACCCCAGTTTAAGATTGTATCGGTAATCATACCATTGTTCATGACAACTTGAATACCACGAGCAACAGCTACGACGATAGCAACTCCGATTAAATCAGAAGCCCCTGCTAAAAATTCAGAAATAAAGTCTGATTCTTTAAAGCCGTAAACGATTGCAACGACAATTGACATTAATAAGAACAACATTGTGATTTCTGGGAAGTACCATTGACCAAATGGCAACATATCTTTACCAAGTACCATTCCTAAACCAGGAATGCCAGCTAACCATTTTGTAAAGTTAGCAAAGATATTAATACCGAATTCTTCCCATGGAATTAAACTTAAAATCATTAAGAAGAATGTCAAGATGAACAAGATGTTCACGTTACGTTGTTTTTTCGTTACGCCTTCTTGGCGATTGATTGCATCGATATCAAAGTGTTTTGCATCTTCTTCTCTTTGAGAATATACAATTGATTGGGTTGGATCTTTTTCAATTTTAGCCGCATAGCGGTAAACATAGGCAATTGAAATCCCAACTAAAACCACCCACATGATAATACGTAACAACATACCATCGGCCATTGAAATACCGACAGCATCAGAAGCAACACCGGTAGCAAATGGGTTAACCGTAGAAGCTAAACACCCTACTTGGGATCCAATCAAAACGATTGAAACGGCAACAATAGAGTCAAAACCTACCGCCATCATAACTGGAATCAGTAATGAATAAAACGGAATAGTTTCTTCGGCCATACCGTAAGTTGAACCACCCAAGGCAAAAATTGGTAATAAGATAAAGATTAAGTTCTTTTCACGGCCTTTAAAGCGTTTTACGATTGAGCCGATTCCTGCATCTAATGCGCCAGTTTTATTAACGATTCCAAGGAATCCACCAACGATTAAGATGAAAAATGAAATAGAGATAGCTGGATCTGTGGTTTCAGAACCTAACATCCCTAAAACTGGTGCCATCATAACATCATAAAAACCTTGTGGATTTTGCGCCACACGCTCATATGTTCCTGCTAAAATGTTACCAGCATCGTCCACTTTATAATGACCGGCTGGAATGAACCAAGTCAAAATGGCGATGAATGCAATGATAATAAATAATACCGTGTACGCAGAAGGCATCTGGAATTTTTTCTTCGTTTGCGTATTTTCCATTTTTTCTCTTCCTCTCTTTTCTATATTTGTAACTATAAAATAGATTACATAGTTATTTTATCAGAGATAAGACGATCTGGGAAATAATTACATAAGTTTTTTTATCGTCTTTTCTACTGTTTTATTATGTATACTCATTTTATAGTTAACAAGTTTGTAAGTAGAACTTGTTAGCACGGCTTTTGTTCTACTCCCACAATAATTGTACCGCTAGTTTCTTTTCATAATATGAAAAATACCAACTTAAAAACGTGAAGAATTTCTCTTTATACACTATCTTTTTGATTATTATACAAATCAATGCATATACAAAGGCCTTATGATGAAAACGCTTTATCATTTTACTGCTTTTTGTATTTTATTTCATCGAAAAAATCACTTGTTTTTTTGAACAAAAAAACACCGCTAGTTTCCTAGCGGTGGCAAATTGGTCTTTAACCAATATGTTGTTGTTTACGTCGTTTTTGTTCTAAAAATGGTAATAGTTTCGTATAAATTACTAAAAAGGCTGCACTAACAATCGCACCTTTTAGTAGGTTGAATGGCACAACGCCAATTGCAATGTATTGCGCTAATGAAACACCCAGCATTTTATCAGCTGTGAGACCTAAAACACTTAGGTAAACAGGCGTAATTACAAAATAATTTGCAATACTCATAAAGATTGTCATCGCCAAAATACCACTGCTAACCCCTAAAACTTTATTGCCAATTTTATTTTTTCCTTTAAAGAAATAATACATTGGTAAGGTAAAAAGTGAGCTGGCAAAGAAACTAGCAATATCGCCAACTAAATTACTTAATTCTAACCCGGTGGTTAACAAATGTAATAAAGAGCGGATAAAAGCTGTTGCAATCCCTGCCATCGGACCAAATAAAAACATACTTAGCATTACCGGTATATCACTAAAATCAACTTTCATAAATGCGAAAGCGGGTATAACCGGAAACGCCACATACTGCAAAATAACTCCCATTGCCGCAAACAATGCGACAGCCACCATTTTTTGTACCTTTGTGTTCTTCATTGAAATCCTCCTAATTAAGGACCCATCTTCAATCGAACCTTTTTGAACCAACTTTTTCAATAAAAAAACTCTATTTTCCATGCAGGGAAAATAGAGTTAGAGTTATCTGAAATAAGTTACTTCAAATAAGCCCTATCTTCTTTATCCAGACTATACTGTCGGTATCGGATTTACACCGATTCAACCGCAACTTAATGCAGTTCGTGGACTATTACCACCGGTCGGGAATTGCACCCTGCCCCTGAAGACGAACCTTGTATTTAATTACACTTACATTATATAAGAAAAGAAAAAAATTACAAGTATTAATTCTCGGCTAAATTTAAAAGCTGACTCACTTCTTTTTTGTGTAGCGGACGATATTCTCCGGGCCGCAAGTTTTCCATTGTTAAATTGCCATATTTTTCTCGTTTTAATTTTTGGACGGGTAACCCGACTGCTTGTAACATTTTTTTCACTTGATGATTTCTTCCTTCGTGAATGGTTAATTGAATAATTGCCGTTTGTGCTTTGGTATCGGTTGATAAAATATCATAGCGAGCTGGTCCATATTTTACACCTTCAAAACGCAAACCTCGACTTAAAGGTCGTAGCTGCTGTTTTTCAGGTATTCCTTTAACCTTTGCAACGTAGACTTTATCAACTTCATGTTTTGGATGCGTTAATTTTTGAGCAAATGCGCCATCATTGGTTAACAATAACAGGCCAGATGTATCATAGTCCAACCGCCCTACCGGATAAATCCGTTCAGTAATTCCAACAAAATAATCCGTAACAACTTTTCGGCCTTTATCATCACTAACGGCCGAAATCACACCGCGTGGTTTATAAAACATAAAATAAACTGGTTCTTCTTGATTAATGGGAACATTGTCCACTTCAATTTGATCTTTTCCACTAACTTTAATCCCTAATTCTGTGACAATCGTGCCATTAACTTTGACCCGTCCTTCACTGATTAATTCTTCTGCTTTGCGGCGAGAAGCAATTCCCGCATGGGCGATAACTTTTTGCAATCTTTCCATTATTCTTGTCCTCCATTTTCTGTCTCACTGAAACGGTCAAAAAATAAATCCATTGGAACATCTTCAGTTAGCTCATTTTCCATTGCTTCAATATCAGGTAACTCAGCTAAGGATTTTAGCCCAAAGTAATCCATAAAGTAAGCAGTCGTTCCATATAAAATTGCACGGCCTGGTCCATCAACACGACCCTTTTCTTCAATTAATTGTCGCGCCACTAATTTTTGGACCGACCCACTAGATTGGACACCGCGAATCTCATCGACTTCCATTCTGGTTAGAGGTTGTTTGTATGCAATAATTGCTAAAGTCTCTAATGCCGCCTGAGAGAGGCTGTTTGACATGGGAGACTGTGCATATTTTTTTAATAAAGGAGCAAATTCTTTTTTTGTCGTGAGCACAAAATGATTGCCTACCTCTAAGATATGCAAAGCGGAATTCTCATCCTCATCATAACGACTTTGCAGGGTTTGAATCATTTCATAGGTTTGCGCTGTTTTGCTATTTAATAAATAGCTCAATTCTTCCAAGCCAATTCCTTCGTCGCCTACTACGAATAAAATGGCTTCTAATTCACTAATTTTCATCTTTTTCTCCTGTTGCAAATAGCGTAATTTCGCCATAGTTTTCCGTCTGAGTGATAGCTACACTGCCAGTTTTCATCAATTCCAATAAAGCCAAAAAAGTAGCCACTACTTCACTTTTGGTATAACTTTGTAAAAATTCAGCCAGATTTCTTCCTTCATTTGGTTTTAGCCCAGCTAAACCAAGCTTAATAGCGTTCATTTTATCTTCAATTGTTGCTTCATCTGAAGTAATTGTTGTTTCAACCACTTGACGCTTTTTCTTTTTTTCTAACATGTTATGAAATGCTAAGAATAAGTCAATCGTATTTAATTGATTTGCTACTAACAATGGGCTCTCTTCTTTGTACTCATCAACATCCATCGGCTCTTTAGTAAAGTAATCACTACGCTCTTTTGCCTTATCTGATAGTATTTCTGCGGCATATTTAAATTTGCGGTATTCTAATAATTGGGTTACCAAAACTTCTCGCGGATCTTCTTCATAAACATCCTCTGGAGCAACAAACTCTTGCTTTGGCAAAAGCATTTTTGATTTAATTGCCATCAGTGTGGCGGCCATCACTAAGTAATCTCCTGCCACTTCCAATTCCAAGGTCTGCATTGCATGAATGTATTGCATATATTGTTCCGTAATTGCGGCAATGGGGATATCGTAAACGTCGATTTCTAATTTTTGAATTAAATGAAGCAACAAATCCAACGGCCCTTCAAAAACAGCCAATTTAACATTAATTTCGCTCATAGTTCACCAACTTCTATGCACGAGGAAAATACTGTTTGTAAACATCCGTCATGCGTTTTTTCGTAATATGGGTATAAATTTGGGTAGTTGAAATATCAGCATGCCCTAATAGTTCTTGCACTGTTCTTAAATCTGCACCATTTTCCAGTAAATGAGTAGCAAAACTGTGACGTAATGTATGAGGAGTTACAGTTTTATAAATACCAGCCTTTTGCACAATTGTCTTTAAGTTTTTCCAAATCCCCTGCCGACTAAGACGGCTACCGTGATTATTTACAAACAAATATGCTTCATCAGGATTTTTACGCGTTAAGTGAGGTCTGGCTTCTGAGAGATAGCGTTGCACCCACTTTATGGCAATATCTCCTAAAGGAACAATACGTTCTTTATCGCCTTTACCTAATGTTTGCAATAATCCCATTTCTAAATGCACATCATTTAACTTCAAATTAATTAACTCACTAACACGTAGTCCTGTTGCGTACATCACTTCCAAAATAGCACGGTCTCGCAATCCCAGTGTTTCTTTTGTATTCGGCGTAGCCAATAATTGCTCGACTTCACTTAAGCTTAATGTATCGGGAAGCTTCTGTTGCTTTTTAGGAGAATCAATATGTTGCATTGGATCGTGATCTGTATAACGTTCTTGGCGCAAAAATTGATGAAAACGACGTAAGCTCGTAATCATACGGGCAATCGTTGCATTGGATCGCCCACTTTCTTTTAAGACTTGTAAAAAACTCACAACAGTGAAACGATCGATTTCTTGCCAATCGGTAATTTGTTGCTCTTGTAAAAATGCTAAGTATTGCAAAAGGTCTCGTTGATAACTTTTTTTTGTATTTTCAGCTAGTCCCCGCTCAATCGTTAAATAATGTAAATAATCGGTAATTTGTTCTTGCATCTCTCACCATATCCTCTTTTGTAACATCTTTATCATCATACCAAATCAACACCATTTGTAACAGAAAAAAATAAGCTACACCAAAGCCAACATGTGACTCTGGCATAACTTCATTTTTTTTGACAATTCTGGCAGATACCATGAAATGTTAGACGATGATCTTTAACCAGAAAATGATATTTATTTTCAACGATTTCTTCTACATCACCTAATAAATCTTCTTCAATTTCTTCAATATTTCCACACTCAATACACAATAGATGATGGTGAAAATGTTGCGCACCTTCTTTTCTTAAATCATAACGCGAAACGCCATCGTTAAAACTAACTTTATCGACAACATGCAATTCTGTTAAAATTTCCAATGTTCGGTACACCGTAGCTAACCCGATTTCAGGGCTTTTTCGTTTAACAAAAAAGAAAACTTCTTCAGCAGAAAGATGATCTTTTTCATTTTCCAATAAAACTAATAATGTAGCTTCCCGCTGCGGAGTTAATTTGAATCCGGCTTCGTGAAGTTGTTGTTTCACTTTTTTCATTGTCGTTATTGTATCCATGTGTCCTCCGCAACCTTCTTTATAATAATTATAAACTAGCATCATTTTACAAACCCTAGATTATACTCATTATAAGGAAAAAGCAAGAATTATACAAGGTCTGTTTTCTCAATTAGATAAGTAATTCCTTCTTTTTGTTCAACTAATTTCGCTTTTAGTAAATGTCCCATTGCTCGCTTAAATTGACCTTTACTAATACCAAACATTTCTTTGATTGCTTCTGGTTCAGATTTATCGGTATAAGGCATTTTATTTTCTTTAGCACGTCGTAAATACGCTAAGATCATTTCAGCATCATCCCCAATCGCTTCATATGCCCGAGGTTTAAGGGATACATTTAAAACACCATCTGGACGTACACCAATTACACGCCCTGAAACCACTTCACCTAAACGAGGTTCCTGGTAACGTTCACTGGGATGAATAAAACCAAGATAAAAATCTTCTGTTAAAATATAAGTTCCAGCAATCTTTAAGCGAAAAACTGTCCCTGTAATATTTTGATTTTTTTGTTCTTCCCGTCCTTTTTTGCTCATGGAACGAAAAACTTTTTCTTCTGCTAAAGTCCCCCAAATACGTCCTTTTTGATCGACGCGCAATGCAACCAATAGTCGATCACCTTTTTTGGGCCATAATTCCGTTAATGTCGGAAGTTCATCTAGGGAAACAGCGATTTCTTTATCCGGTAAGCCAATGTCTACAAAGACACCTAGGTCACGCCTTGAAGCAATAACCGTTGCAAAAGCGTAATGTCCTTGGCGACTTTTCGGAATTTCGGTGGTTAATGCATTTTCATGCCGCTGATTTTGGTAGGCAAAACCTGTTACGCTTTCTCCTAATTGATGTTCGCCTTCACTTTTTGGTAGACGAAAAGTAACACCATTCTTTTGAACAAAATAGGCAACTTCATTTTCATCTGTTACCATTCCTGTAATAATAGTAGCTAATAATTCATTCATAATTTTTCTCCTTGTTGCGCTTATGCGCCGAACTACATGATAAGACGGATTAAAGCAATCGCTAGAATTCCGACCATCACAATTTTCATTAAGTCCTTCGTATAGTAACCTACCATTAAAGCAGGGATGCTGGCAAGTACTTCCGGCCCTTTAATCGTTGGCCAATTTCCAGTTTCAAAATTCAACAGACTTTGAATTAACAGTGCAAATAAAATACAAAGGGGTAAATAAGATAAAAATATTTCTGCGGTTGGTGGAAATTTTATTTTTTTGGCAAAAGCAAAAGGTAGAATTCGAGGAATCCAAGTGACCACACTACAACCTAAAATTAATATCAGTATATTGCTAGCCATCGTGAGTCACCGTCCCAACCAAACAGCCAATAAGAGTCGCCATAATCACTGCAATTTCAGCAGATGTAAAACGCATAAATACAACTAAAGCAATTAAAACACTCGCTAAAACTTGCAGTGTTTGTTTCGTTCGTTTTTTTAACGGCATCTCAATTTGAAACAGACATAACCCTAGAAACATCGCCGTTAATGCAAAATCTAAACCAAAGCGATTAGGATCAGGAATAAATTGTCCTAATAGACCGCCTCCTATATTGGCTAAAATCCAAGTAACGTAAGCTGCTATATTTAGTCCATGCATCCACTGTGCTGTCAAAGGCTGTCTTTCTTGAAGTGCCGTCGTTAAAACACCATATGATTCATCGGTTAAAAGTGTGCCAATACCAATACTATTTAGAAGAGAATCTGATTTAAAATAGCTCGTGACGGATAAACTCATCAAAAAATGCCGAGAATTCACAAGAAAAACCGTTAAAATAATAGTCGAAACCGGTGCATGAAGCGCTAATAAACCACAAATAATAAATTGTCCACTACCAGCATAAACCAATAATGACAATAAAAAAATTTCAAAAATAGAAAGTCCGACCCCTTTTTCTACGACCCCGGCGGCAAAACCAATCCCTACATAACCAAGCATTGTGGGTACACAAGCTTTAATTCCATCGGAAAAACTTTCATACTGCTGTGTTTCTGCCACAAAGATACCCCCTTCTTTTCGTTTGCTTTTAATCATAACGAAAAAAAGAGGGCAAGACAAGAAATTGTCAGAAAATAAATAAAATTCGTTCTTCTATCTAATTGTATGGTCGTTACCATTGCCACGGAAATAACCCGTCTTACAATTAATCGTAACGATATAATAAGGTAAAGCTTTTTCAGAAATTCCTTTTAATAAAGAAGATCGGGTATTCGTAGCAAATAAATTATAGTAACCTTCCCCATTTTCAATGGTCACGGGCTCTAAATAATAGCCACCGGCTACGATATATCCTCGGTCAATACAAGTTTGAATCACTTTTTCTTGAATACCAGCATTCCATACCCAAGCTGTATTATTAGTATCTGCTACTGCGCTAGGATTTGTCGCCATAATCGGTGCATTATTATTATTTGGCTGCATATTAGGTGATGCTTCTGCCGGCAAGTTGTTACTTTGTTCACTTTCACTTTGCGCATTATCATTAGCCGCTTTTTTTGCAGCAGCTGCTTGTGCTTCTTGTTGCTTTTTGGTTTCAGCAGCTTCTTTTTTGCTTAATACGTCATCTACTTTTTCTAAATTTGCCATTAAAGTTTTCTTTTGATTTCCTTCAACCAATTTTGCGACGGCTTTTTGAGCTGTTTGATATTGTTGACGTGTCGCATTATCTTTGACTTTTTCATCGGTATAAACCACAGCTACTGCTTTTTTTGCAGTATTTAAATCGTTTAATTGTGACTTGGCATCACTAATAACGTTATTGATTGTCTTAGAAAATTCATCGTCAGTAGTCAAAGGCTCAATATCGATGGTACTTCCTTTAATCGCAGTAGCTGTTTTTATTTCTGAACCCTTTACCACAGGGGTTTCAAATAGATTGTTTACTTGCGTAATAATATCCATTTTTTCTTGAATACTTTTTATTTCGTTTGTTAGTTCTTCCGTGTTATCTTTTGTTCCAGCGGACTTGGCTGCTTCTTTTAGATTATTTACTTGCGTCGTTAAATCAGCAAGTTGATTTGCTGTTTTATCAGACTTAATAAACTGATGTGTGTTATCTGTATAAAAGTCAGCAAGTTGAGTTTGGATCGCTGTCTCTTGTTTTTCTATTTTTTGCTGCTCTTGCTGGGCTTGTGCTTTTACATTTTGATCGTGAACATAATAACCATACCCACTGCCCCCTAAGATAATCGCCGCAGCTAAAAGTACAAACGGCCATTTTTTTCGTGGAGATTTTGACACCTGTTCTATTGAAGACAGATTATCGATTTTCTCTTCTTGATCAGGGCGTACTGCTTCTCCTTGATCCCCTATAGGAGAGGCACTGTTATCAAGAGCCTCGTCTTTTTCAGCGATGGGTTCTATTTGGCTTACAGTAGAGGAATCGTCATTTTCGGGGAGATTTTCAAGTTGTTCCTTCTCCGAACTTTCAGCTGCGGTTTCAGCCATATTTTCTGTTTCCTGGTCATTCTTTATTGCTGTTCCTTCATTTGAAAGTTTTTCACCATCCACAATCGGCTCACTTACTTCTGATTCTGCAGTCTTAATTTCAGCTATTGGTTCTAAATTGTCGTGAACACTATTCTTTGTTTCTTCCAGATCCGTATGACTTTTTGGGGATTCAATCTGGTCATTTTCAGGAACAGGAAAAGATGCTTCTTTCTCCTGGTCTTTATCATCTTCAACCGTCGGCAGCGTCTCTTCATAGTCATCTTTATGCTTTTTGATGTAATCGGCTAAAATTGGATTCACATCAGCTAAATCATCTTCTTTTGTGGCTTCATTTAAGGATTCTTCCATCACTGAGCCAATTGAAACATCTTTAAAATCCGACCATTTGACCGAATCATTATTTTCGCGATTATTCTCTTTAATCGTTGCAAGTTTTCCGGCAATATTTTCTTTTATTTCTTCACCACATCGCGGACAAACCATTTGACCGTTAAGCGGTTCAAACCCGCAGTGGGGACATTTATTAATCACTGTTTTTCTTGCTTCCTTTCTGCATAAAACTTTGATTCTATCCTAGTCGACTAAAAAACCGCCAAACTATCTAGTCTATTATAAACGTTTACGCTTAGGATAGGAAGTTAGGATTTTATTAAGAAAGTGACAGTTATAAATCACTTGTTAAAGTCCTTTAATCTATTGAAACAATTAAAACTTTCCATAACTATTTCTGTTATAAATTCTTAGAAAAATTTTTATTTTCATCATCGTGGACATTTTTTCATTTTGTTCATCACTTCAATATACTTTTTATACCCATTTTGCAATTGTTAGGCAGAATAAAAATTGACGTAAAAAAACTGTTACCTTGCTTGCACAAAGTAACAGTTAAACTTTATTCTAAGAAATCTTTTAGTTGTTTTGAACGAGAGGGATGACGTAATTTCCGCAAAGCTTTTGCTTCAATTTGACGAATTCGTTCTCTAGTAACGCCAAAGACTTTTCCGACTTCTTCTAGCGTCCGTGTACGACCATCATCAAGACCAAAACGAAGACGCAACACATTTTCTTCACGGTCTGTCAAGGTATCTAAAACATCTTCTAGCTGCTCTTTTAAGAGTTCGTATGCAGCATGTTCAGCTGGACTAGTTGCTTCTTGGTCTTCAATGAAGTCTCCTAAATGCGAGTCATCTTCTTCACCAATTGGCGTTTCCAATGAAACCGGTTCTTGCGCAATTTTTAAAATTTCGCGCACTTTTTCAGTTGGTAAATCCATTTCTGCACCAATTTCTTCAGGTGTTGGTTCCCGTCCTAAGTCTTGTAGCAATTGGCGTTGAATTCGAATTAATTTGTTAATGGTCTCAACCATATGAACGGGAATCCGAATTGTCCGGGCTTGGTCGGCAATCGCACGGGTAATCGCTTGACGAATCCACCAAGTAGCATAAGTAGAAAATTTGAACCCTTTACGATAATCGAATTTTTCTACAGCTTTCATTAACCCCATGTTACCTTCTTGAATTAAATCCAAAAATTGCATACCACGCCCAACATAACGTTTGGCAATGGAAACAACTAAACGCAAGTTTGCTTCAGCTAAACGTTGTTTTGCTTCTTGATCGCCTTCTTCAATTTTTAAGGCTAATTCAACTTCTTCTTCAGCCGTTAAAAGTGGAACGCGACCGATTTCTTTTAAATACATACGCACAGGATCATTAATTTTAACTCCTGTTGGTGCGGACAAGTCTTCTTGTTTGGCTGCTTCTGCTTTCTTTTCATTGCTCTTTAAGCTGTGAACAGACGGTTCGCCATTCTCGTCGACAACGCTAATACCAGCATCCTCAACTTTTTGGATTAATTTGTCCATTGCGTCAGCATCTAATGAAAAAGGTGTGGCCAATTTATTGGACAACTCGTCATAAACGACTTGGCCATTGGGTTTATTTTCTTTGATAAAGGCACTTACCGCTTTATCATACTCTGTTTTTTGTTCTTTTGCCATGAAAAGAAGGCCCCCTTTGTGTAATTAAGCTTGCTGCAATTGCTTGGTTAAATCTATTATTTCAACTGCCAACTCTAATGCCTGCTGCATATTGCCCAATTGACTTGCTTCTTGCTGCAGAAATTTCTTTTGATTAATTTTTTCAGCAATGCGCGCCTTTTGGAATAATCGCAAAATGCTTTTTATTTCTTCTTCAGAAGAATCTTGCGGTACATTAAGATAGGCAATTTCAATCACTTTATTTTTTATTGTCGTTTCCGTCAAATAATCGAGAAAATCTGGTAATGAAAAACTACCAAAACTTTCAATAAAGTTCTCATACATAAAATAAATCGTTTGGTACTCATCATGTATAAAAACCAATTCCACTTGCTGCAGACGATTCAGTAGCGAACTATCATTAAAGAGCCGATACAAAATCAACTGCTCCCCCCGCTCTACCTGAGTCAAGGGACGTTTAACTGTCTGAGTTGCAGGCGTCGTTTTTACTTCATGGGCGCCAAATTGTGGTGCATCCTCATAAGCAGTATTTTGCTGTGGCGGTTTTGCCGCCTCTTGTCGACGTTTTTGTTTAAACGCACTTAATTGTTGTTGCAACGTTTCCCGACTTAAATGAAACTCTGTTGCGATTTGGGTCAGGTAGCGATCTTGGGCTAATAAGGAATCAACTTTTGCCAATTCACGCAACAAATCCGTAACATAGTCTAGCTGTTCTTTTTCGTTGCCAAGATTACGATTTTGCCGTAAATATGCCATCTTAAAACCAAAAACAGTTTCCCGGCCATGATAAGCTAGTTCATAAAAAGCGGCACTGCCGTACTTTCGAACATATTCATCTGGATCAAGTTTTTCTGGTAACTGTAAAATTGCTAAATCCAAACTACTGTGTTCATCTAACATACCAATAGCGCGATCTGTGGCTGCTAAACCTGCCTTATCACCATCGTAACTAATGACAATTTCGCCAGCAACGCGTTCAATTGCTGCAATTTGTTGGCTCGTTAAACTTGTTCCCATACTCGCAATACCATTTTTAACCCCCGATTGCCAAGCTGCGATAACGTCCATAAACCCTTCAAATAGAAAAACGGTATTTTCTTTACGAATCATCGGTCGCGCTTTATCAAAGTTAAAAAGAACTTGCCGTTTGTTAAACAATTCGGTTTCCGGTGAGTTTAAATACTTCGGTTGATTTTCTCCTGGAAAATCCGGTGTTGTTAAAATTCGCCCAGAAAAACCAATTGTCTTTCCCTTTGCATCATGAATGGGAAACATAATCCGTTGATAAAAGCGATCTGCTAATTCACCATTTTCCCGTTCAACAAAAAGTCCTGACTGCGCTAAGAGTGCTGCCTCTACTTTTTCGTTTGCAAAAACTTGCCGCAAAAATTGACGTTCATTTGGTGCAAAGCCGATTTGAAACTCTTTAATCAACTCTTCTGTTAAGCCGCGACTTACTAAATAATCTAAGGCTACTTGTCCAGCAGCTGTGTTTACCAACATATGGTGATAAACTTCCTTTGCTTTTTCATGAAGCTTAATTAATGCGTGTTGGGGTGAATTGCCAACTTGTGTAGTCGGCTCCATCTTGTATGCAGCAGCAAAAGGAATTTGTTCAATTTCAGCTACTTTCACCACAGCTTCAGGAAAAGTTAACCCTTCTAATTCTTCGACAAACCCAAAGACGTTTCCTCCCCGTCCGCAACCAAAGCAGTGAAAAATCTGCTTGTCTTCTGCTACAGAAAATGAAGGTGTTTTTTCTTCATGAAACGGACACAAGCCAACGTAATTTTTGCCGGCTTTTTTGAGCTGGACGTACTGACCAATGACTTCGACAATATTACTCTTTTCACGAATTTCATCAATTACATTCTGAGGTATTCTAGCCACTTCAACTCACCTCCAGCCTGCAAATTATTAAATAATTGTTATCGGTAAAAAATCGCACTAATTAAAAATCAGCGCGACTTCAAAAAAGACCCAATAATACAAACTATATTCTAACATATTCCCATTGTTTTTCAAGTCTTACGCCTAAAAGAGCGCGATTTGAAAAACAGCGATAAAAAAGCGGGAAATAGAAATAATTTATATTCGTCTTTGACTATTTCGGAGTTATAAACAATTGTATTTTATCATTACCCCTTATTTATATTGATCTTCTAATTTACTCATCCATGCGCCTAGTAACGCGCCAAGAATACACAATACCAAGCAACCCGCATAGCCGGCAAAACTAAAACCATTATAATTGGTTGGAATAATCATCACTGTTGAAGCAAATACAATCCCTAAAATAAAATGGAACAGTTGTGGATATGCTTTACTAAAAATATAATCCATGACTTTAGACAAACCCAACACGGTGATAATGCCGCCAATACCAATGGGAATGATAACGCTGAAATTTAAATCTTTAATGCCATCTGACATTGCTTTATACATACCCATATAAACCAAAAAGTTAGATGGGCTAAGACCAGGTACGATCATCCCTAAACCAATTAAACCGCCTGCAATAATCCAGGTGAAAAAATTCTGCTCTACATGGGAAAATAAGCCAGACCCTTTCCACAAAAATAAAAACCCTAACGTAAAGCTAATAATTAAAATAATAATTTCTCTGGTGCTACGTCCTTTTTTACCAGCTTCTTTCCATAAAGCTGGGACTGTTCCAATAATACACCCCACAAAGAACCATAAAATAATTGTTTCGTAAGTTCCTAGTAAGAAACTTACCACAAAAGATAATAAGAAGACCCCAGTAATACCACCTAAACCAATTGGAATAAAAAATAAAACATTTTCTTTAAAGTTACGGGTAATATGCGCTAAAAAGGAAATAATACGCTCATAAATACCAAAAATTGCAGCTAATGCCCCCCCAGAAACGCCAGGTAAGATAAAACCCGAACCAATGAACATTCCTTTAACAAAGCGTAATAGCCAATCTTTTGTTTTCGCCTCTTTTGACACTGATTTCTCCATTGTCCCAAAACACTCCTCATGATTACATTCAAGTTAAGTAACCCAATTAATAAAATCCCTTTTAAAGTTTAGCATACTGATTTCTTCTTGCAAGCTAAAATAAGAAGTTGGTCCAATGGATTTTCTTTTCATTTAATTTCACGACATCCGCATAAAACATATTCCCGCCATTATGGTATAAAAATCCGCCATTATAAAAAAAAGACTGAATTCCCCAATAACGATATTTTGTTTTATCTTGATTTCCTAAAATTGGCGATAAAACATCTTTTGAATATTTTTCTGCCAATTCGACTGTATTTTTACCCCCATTTTTTGCTACAAAATCAATATAATCCAATCCAAAATTATAAGCTTGTACAGCAGACCAAATATCACAATTGGCAGCTTGCGCTTTTTTTACCGCGGTTGCCAAAAATTTAACGCCGGCATCGATACTTTCATCAGAGGTGGCAATTTTATTTTGTTCGCCATAACTACTCTCTGAACTCTGCATAATATCTGCCCCTTGTCCTTTTGATTCGGTAAAAATAATTGCTTGTGCAAGTTTTTCTTGGGCAGGAATTTGATATTTTTTTACTGTCTTTGTTACAGTTGCATCATATTGATGTACTTGTTTTAGTATTTGATAATTTCGGTAGCCAACAACGAGAATCCCGATGAAGGCAATCACAATTAAACTTTTCAATACAATTTTGCCAATTTTTTTCAACATAGAAACCATCCAAACGTTTTAAGTATTTTTCTATACTACTATTTCTCTTTTCTGATGGCTATTACAAAACAATTTCTTTGCAATAATTTTAGAAAAACAAAATATTTCACAGCAGCTTACAATATTGTTTGGCTAAAATTACCCATATCATTGTTCATAACTTTAGCCAATCGTTATAATAAAAGAAAAGGAGGGTGCCTATGACGACTGGATTTATTACCTTAAGTGATCAAACCAAACTATACTATGAACGTTATGGTGCCGGTAAACCCTTAATTTTTTTACATGGCAATAACAGTAGCGGCCGCTATTTCCAAAAGCAAGTGCCTTTTTTTGCCCAATATTTTGACTGTCTTATTGTCGACACTCGCGGACATGGCCGTTCTAATAATTATGCTAAAGAGCTCAATTTTCGTCTTTTAGCCGGGGATTTAGCAGAAGTAATGGAACAATTAAATCTTTCCAAAGCATCTATTTTAGGTTTTAGCGATGGGGCAAATTTGGCCATGGTTTTTGCTCATATTTTCCCCGAAAAAGTGGATCGTCTTATTTTAAATTCTGGCAATTATCGGTTAAACGGTGAAAAATGGGCAACAAAAATTGTCACGCAATTGGGTTATTTTGTATTTGCATTTTTAGGCCTTTTTAGCCCCGCTTTTTATCGGCAAAAAAATATGTTGGGATTAATGATTGATGATTTGCCAATAAGTACGACGGATTTGAGTCACATTACGGCCAAAACATTAGTCATTGCAGGCACACATGATCTCATTAAAACCCGTCATACAAAAAAAATTGCAGCACTGTTACCCAATAGTAAGTTAGTTTTTATTGACAACGCTGGCCATACTGCTGCCTCTAGTCACTCGAAATTTTTTAATCATGTTGTTTACAAATTTTTACAAGAAAAGTAGGTGTTGATATGCAAAAAATTATTGCCAAAGTAAAAAGCTACGAAAGTATTTTAAAAACAATTTTTCTTTTAGCTGTTATTGTCATCGTGGTCGGCGAACTTATTTCAATTAGTAAAACCATCAATGTCACCCAGTTAAAAGCGACATTAGGTGATGTGCCAATTTATAAAGTCTTTTTAATGTTTATCATCGGTCTTGTGGCGGTCTTGCCAATGGTGGGTTATGATTTCACATTAAACAAGATGTTAAATTTGAATCACAAGAAGAGTTATATTTTTGAAATGAGCTGGTTAATAAATACGATTAACAATATTGCCGGCTTTGGTGGTTTTATTAGTATTGGGTTACGTTCAGAGTTTTTTGGTAAAGGTAAAAATGGTAAAGATGTAGCCAGTGCACTATCTAAAATATTAATCTTCTTAATGTCTGGTCTTTCCATTTATAGTTTGATTTCTTTTTTCCTCGTTACTTTTACCGATATTAATCCTTATTTAAAACAGTATTGGATTTGGTTAATTGGCGGAGGCTTGTATTTTCCAGTTGTTTTGTTAATTACGCATTTTAAAAAGACTGGTTTACTCGGCGGGTTAAAACAACAGTATCGTCTTGAACTCATTGCTTCTTCTTTTCTTGAGTGGACAGGCGTAGCGGGTTCGTTTTTAGCAATTGGGTATTTGATGGAAGTTCCTTTTCCTTTATGGCAAGTTTTACCTTTATACATTGCAGCCTCTGTCATCGGGATTGTCTCTATGATTCCCGGCGCATTGGGTAGTTTTGATATTATGATGATTTTAGGGTTGTCAAATCTGGGCATCAATCGTGAAACTGTTATCGCTTGGCTTTTGCTCTATCGAATTTTTTATTACTTGATTCCTTTTGCCATCGGATTGGTGCTTTTTTTCAAAAACTTATGGACTCAAGTGGATGGACGTTATTCTGGTATTCCAAAGCAACTTACGTTAGAAGTCTTTCACAAAATTGAAGTTGTCATGCTTTATTTTTCTGGCATCATGATGGTCCTAATGGCAACGATTCCGCAAGCATTTTCAGAATTTAAATGGTTGCAGCACGTCAATCCATTTCGCTTTCATATTATAGTACAATTTCCAAGTATCATTTTAGGATTCAGTCTGTTGATTATGGGGCGCGGTATTGCTTCACGAGTTAAACGTGCCTATTTCCCGACGATTATGTTAATCGTGGCCGCTATTATTTATACGTTTTTAATTGACTTTAGTCTAGCGGCAGTCATTTTCCTAAGCCTGATTTTACTGATTACAATTTTATCCAAAACTGAATTATTTCGTGAACAACTCGTCTATTCTTGGGAACAATTAACTGTTGATGGAGTTATTATCGGAGGTTTAACCCTGCTTTATTTGATCATTGGAATTTACAATCTCCCAACATTTCCTCATCATCACCGAAAAACCATCAGCTTTTTCTTATTCCCTTCTGAAAAACTATGGTTTTCAGGCTTTGTAGCTATTTTAGTCATTGCATTGTTTATTTTGCTTTTTGTTCGTTATTTACAAGGAAAAAAGAAACAACCTGGAGAAGCTTTTGACGAAACAAAAGTCAGTCATATTTTGACAACATATGGCGGAAACTCAGATTCACAATTAGTCTACTTAAAGGATAAAAGTATTTATGTCTACAATGATGGTAGTGATGATACTGTCTTTTTACAATTTGCCACTTACAATAATAAAAATGTGGTGATGGGCAGTCCCAATGGTAAAAAAGCAGACTTTGAAACTGCCATTGCCCAATTTATTCACGATGCCGACTTGTTGGGATATTTACCTGTCTTTTATGAAACAGATGAAGATACGGTCATGATTTTACATGAATTAGGCTATGACTTCATCAAAATGGGAGAAGAAGCACTGGTTGAATTGGATACATTTACTACCTCAGGTAAAAAAATGAAAGGTACTCGTGCCGTTTTAAATAAGATTGAAAAAAATGGTTTTACTTTTGAAGTTTTACAACCGCCTTATTCAGCTGACCAGATGGCAACATTCAAAGAAATTTCGGATAGTTGGCTTGATGGACGTAAAGAAAAAGGATTCTCACTAGGATTTTTTAACGAGGAATACTTGCAACGTGGCCCAATGGCAGTTGTCAAAAACAGCGAGGGTCAAATCGTTTCTTTCGCCAATATTATCCCTACTTATACCAATGAAATTGGTACTATCGATTTAATGCGACATCATGCTGACAAAGCGCCTTCTGGCAGTATGGATTTCTTGTTTGTTAACTTATTTGCCTATATGCAAGAACAAGGTATTCAATATTTTGATTTGGGAATGGCACCTCTGTCCAATGTCGGACAGTCCCGGAAAAGTTTTATTCAAGAACGTATCGCTTATCTGGTTTATGAATTTGGTTCACGATTCTACTCTTTCCAAGGTCTACGAGATTATAAAGAAAAATATGCCAGTCAGTGGCGTTCTCGTTATACCTTATACTCTCGTGATAGTTGGATTGCCTATGTTATGTTAGCTATTTTATTTATTGACAATCGTGGGATTGATAAAAAAATACCATTGCATGGTGTCAAACGCTTCTTGAAACGTTAAAAGATTTACTTTTCTACAAACTAAAAAAGCTGCCACGAAAATATATTTCGTGACAGCTTTTTTATATCATACGCCAATGTTTAAAAGGATAATAAACAAAGCGTGCTTTTCCTAAAATATCTTCTGATTTAATGGCGCCAAAAGAACGACTGTCTTTTGAAATACGTCGATTATCCCCCATTACAAAGTAACTATCGGGACCCAATTTTTTTGTGCCTGTGAGTTCTTCTAAAGAAAAATCATTGGTAAAGGAACCAGCGTCTGTGACATGTTTTTTATTGGCAGACAAAAATGGCTCGGAAACGACTTTGCCATTAACGTAAAGTTTATCATTGTCATAATGTAACTCATCACCTGGAAGAGCTACTACCCGCTTAATATAAGTAGTACCACTGGCAAGTTGAAAAACAACGACATCAAACCGTTTGATTTTAGAAATTTTTTCCATGATAACCATGTCCCCTTGCTTTAAGGTGGTTTCCATCGAATTTCCTTCTACTGGTACTGGAATAAGTAAAAATCCACGTACTAAAAAGGCAATAGCAAAAGCAATAATGGCATATTTTATTGTCATCCAAAAATAGTCTTTAAACTTTCTCATACCATTTCTCCTGCATCATTTCTGTGAAGCCATTTCTTTTTGCAATTCGTCAATACCTTTATGATAAGCCTCATCATGGGTAGTAATTTGGGTAGTTAATTGCTTTTCAATCGCATCGACAGTCTCTTTATTTAAACTTGGTGAGATAGACAATTTGTGTTTACTTTGAAAATCTTTGAGAGCAGTAGTCGTTTTTTCGTCAAACGTATCTCCTTTAGTGCCATAGCCCAACGCACTTAAAAAGCGATTCAGGCGTTTGACATCCTCTGAGGTCTGCCCTTGTTTCAAATTTTTGTCCCGTGGTAACGGTGCTAAATAAGCATAATCAGGAAAATCCGCCTTAATAGTGGGTTCCAAACCTTTTTCGTGGATCCAATTACCTTTTGGTGTAAGCCATTTGCTGACAGTCAGTTTCAAACTGCTTTTAGCATCTATTGGACTAACAGTTTGTACAGTTCCTTTACCAAATGTGGTAGTCCCAATAATTGGCACATGGGCAGACTCTTTTAAAGCAGCCGCAAAAATTTCTGAAGCCGAAGCAGAGCCGCCATCCACTAAAACGACAGTTGGTTCATTTACTTTAAACCCTTGGTCAAACTTTTCACCAGCAACTGCTTTTGAAACGGTGCTGTGGTTGTCTTTAAATTCAACAATGGTTTGGCCATCTTTTAAAAACATGCTAGCCATTTGTTCCACTTGATCTAATAACCCACCAGGATTTTGCCTTACATCTAATATAAAAGATTTAGCACCTTGCTTGCGCAGTGAAGTAATCGCATCTTTTAATTCTTTGGCCGTATTCTCACCAAAACTAGTAATTTGCAAAATTCCGATTTGCTTATCTTCTTTACTGATCCTCTGTGTTACTGTGTGCAGCGGAATCTTATCTCGTTTTAAAGTGACTGCAAAAGTTTCGCTTCCACGTTTGATTTGCAAAACAACTTCAGTCCCTTTTTTCCCCCGAATTTTATTGACAACTTCTGCTAACTTTTTGTCTTTTGTGGTCATATCATCTACTTTTAAAATGATGTCTTGGGCTCTCAAACCACCTTTAGCGGCAGGGGTATCTTTTATAGGTGCCTGAGCAATTTCAGGATAATCATTTTTAATTTGTAAAGTAGCGCCAATCCCTTCAAAACTATCCGATAATGACTGATTTAATTGATTAGAACCATCTTCATCTAAAAAGGTTGTATAAGGATCCCCTAAAGCTTCCGTCATTCCTTTTAGCGCGCCATTTACTAACGTTTTGGAATCAACATCGCGATAGTAGCTACCTTTTATCTCATCGTATAACTGATGAACCTGTGCTAAATCATCATTTTTTTGTGCAACTGTTTCTTTTTGCAATTCGTGGATTGTCCCATATAAATAACCGCCACTGCCAAAAAGAAGAGCCGTTACCGCTAGTGAAACGACATACAATTTAATGGATATTTTCTTCATCTTTGGCCTTCTTTCTTAACGATTGTTTTCCACATATTGCTCATAAATTCGGTCGAAAATATCCATACTCGATAGATAATCAACATTCATTTCCAAATAACTAGACAACTCATCATAATCACCAGTATGTTTGGGAAATTGAATATCATGACTTACATGATTAGCAAAAACCTGTTCCTCACTTAAATGGTTGGGTCCTTTCAAAGTTAAAACATAGTGATAAAAACTTCTACGCATTAAAATCCTCCCAGTGATCTTTGATAAACTCTGCGCGTCTTTGATGATTTAAAGCAAAATTTCTTGGATTTTTTTTATAATAGTCTTGATGATACCCTTCTGCTTCATAAAAAGGTTGTGCTGGTTCGATTTTTGTCACAATAGGGTCAGCAAAAACACCACTATCCGCCAATGCTTGACGGCTTTTTTCAGCTGCAATTTTTTGTTCTTCATTTAAATAGAAAATTACTGGTCGGTAGTTATCCCCACGGTCTTGAAATTGGCCAAAAGCATCAGTAGGATCTGTTTGTTGCCAATAAATTTGCAATAATTCTTCATAGCTAATAATTTTGGGATCAAAAATAATCTCCACAGCTTCTGTATGTCCTGTGGTGTGGGTCAAAACTTGTTCGTAAGTTGGGTTTTCAACATGACCGCCTGTATAACCAGAAGTCACTGTATAAATTCCGGGTTGTTCATCAAAAGGTTGCACCATGCACCAAAAGCAACCGCCGGCAAAAATTGCACGTTCCATCAAATCATTCCTTTCTTTCAGGTAAATATAAGCCCACTTGAATCTCATCGTCAATTAAATTGATTTTTTTAGCTTTGACAAAAAGACCAGTTGGTAGTTGAAATTGGTCCAAACGCAAGGTAATCGATTTATCTTTAGGCGTCACATCAATCCAATCAGGAAAATCATAACCACGCTTCACTAATTTCATTACCTCTTCAATTGGTAACCCTAGAGTACCAATGGACATACTTTTAGCTCGTAATTGAATATTACCATTTTCCATTACATAAGGATCAAAATACAAGTAAAATTGCACGGGAAAATTTAATACTTTGGTTTCACCAGAAAGCATCGCTTCATTTTCCAAAGCAAATTGATATTTTACACTACTGTCTTTTTGAAAATCTGTTAAATAATAATCAATTAGGGTATTTAACTGACTTTTATTCATAGATATCGTGGTAACTTCTTGTCCTTGTTTATCTGAGACCTTAGCGGATTTACTGTAATTTGGTTCTCTATTTGAAAAAATTCTGGTACCTAAAAATATACCTGAGCCAATAATAAAAGCAGTTAAGACCAAAAAGGCGATCTTCCACCCATTCATTTTTTTTATAGTAAATTTTTTTTGATTTTGTTTTTGTTCGCGCGTTTGTACTGGCTTATTTTCAGTCATATGCGACTACTCCTCGTCTTGATTCACTTCTCTATTTACTTTTTCACTAGCCACTCAGCTTGCGTTTTAATCAATTCATCTCGCAATGCATTGGCCATTAATTGATACCCCAAATTATTGGGGTGAAATTTGTCTTGATCGTACAATGCATTGTTATCCACAATATTTAAATCACTACTGTCAGAGCTTTTTAAATTTGCTTCTGAAGAAGAGTCTAGCGTACTATCAATCCCCACTTCATTATCCAAACCACGATATAATAAATCATTAATTGGAATAAAATGAACATTTTGAAACTTCTTGGTGGTTGTTTCTGTAGCCAAATTCCAATTATCCACAATTTTTTGCATATCGGTAATTTCAGGAAAGTTCAAATAAAAGGGATTATAAATACCAAAAACATAAATCGGTGCATTTTGATTTTCACTTTGCATTACTTCAATTATTTGCGCTACTCTTTTTTGATATTTTGCTTGTGGCTTTTGAAATGTGCTAATCGAAAGACCGAAAAAATTATCCTGAATAACTTTCATTAAATCATTGCCACCAACAGTTAAGGTTAAAATATCTGCTGTTGCTATATTTTTTAGAATTTTTTTCTCTTTTTTGATCCGTTTTAAAATCTGATCACTTCGTTCACCCGCAACACCATAATTTTCTAATTCGACGCTCGTTAAGCGATAACGTTCTTCAATATCATTTGCAACAATCGGGACAAAACCACCTCGTTTGGTCTCATCACCAATTCCTTCGGTTAAAGAGTCCCCCACGGCTACAAAATGAACTTTTTCTTTTTGATTTTTCACCACTTCGGTAGTCGTTTGTTCCAATATTGGCTTTGCAGCTGGAATCGCTTGATTTAAAACAATATAAATAAGCATGGCGCCAATTCCCACGATTAAAATGGTAATCAGGGGTTTAAAAAATTTCAAATGCTAAACCTCCTCTTTTTAAAACTAAGCTAAAAAAGCTGTAGTACCGCTTATTTTAGCAAAAAAAAACGTAAAAAGGTAGTTTCTTACTTCGATACTAACAAAGCTTTACATTTTCCTATTGCGGTTTAGGTAATCATCAAATTTTGCAAATGAAAAAGAAGCTAAAACAAAAAGCGTTCTTTCAGACTATAATCTCAATTATTTAGATAAATTTTCCTAATTCACTTTCCTATTTATCTAATGGCAATTGATTATTTAGCTTGCTTTTTGTTTTAACTTCCAATTATTAATCTTCTGTATAATAGGTAATGGCAAAAGCACCCTTGCCTGTATGGGTCGCAATAATTGGCGTTGTATGCAACAAAGGAATATGCATATCTGGAAATAATTCTTGCAATTCTTTTTTGAATTCTTCACATAATGCCAAACCATCTGCATGAGAAATGCCAATACTTTTTACGTTTGTTTTTTGTTGCAATTCTCTTTTCAAACCTTCAAACCACTTCGTAAAAGTTTTTGTTCCGCGTCCTTTTACAACGGGAATTAGTTCAGAATGATCAAAGTCCATTACAACCCGCATATTCAATAAATTAGATAAAATTCCGGTAGCACGACTGATTCGTCCTCCTTTGACCAAATTATCCAAAGTTGAAACGCCAATGTAAAGTTTCGTATTTTCACGTACTTTTTCAACTGCTGCTAAAACGTCAGGTAATGAATTGCCAGCTTGAGCCATTTCTGCAGCCTTAATTACTTGAAAAGACAAGCCTTGATCCGTTGTATCGCTGTCAATCACTGTAACGTCACTTTTTGATAAGTGACTAGCTTGGCGGGCAGCTTCTACTGTGCCACTTAATCCCTTCGTCATATGAATAGATAACACTTGACTGCCATCTTCCCCTAGCGCATCAAAAAGTTCAACAAATTCACCAATCGGCGGTTGACTGGTTTTGGGTAACTCTTTGGCACTCGCCATCATACTCATAAACTTTTCACCTGGTAGCGTTTCATCATCTTTATATAAGACGCCATCAATCATCACCGATAAGGGAACGATTTCAATGTTTAATTTCTCTTGTAATGCTTTTTCCATCGTACACGATGAATCCGTAACTATTTTAAGTTTTGCCATGGTTCCTTCACTCTTCCTTTAACATTGATCATCTTCATGTTAAAATACAGCTAAACATGCTCTGTCATTAAGTATAACAGAGACATTTTGTTTTTTCATTAATTTTGAAACATTCCCTAAAAGGAGGCTGTCATTACATGGATAAACCGCAATTTTCCCGCAAGTATTTAATCGTAAATGAAGTCTTAAACGCAGTCACCCATGGCATTGGTTGTGGCTTGGCAATAGCTGGCCTAGTTATCTTATTGATTAAAGGTGCACGCTTGGGCTCGCCGCTGCATATCGTTTCTTATGGAATTTATGGCGCCATGATGATTCTGCTTTTTTTATCCTCTACTTTATTTCATAGCTTAATTTTTACTAAGGCAAAAAAAGTCTTTCAAGTATTTGATCATGATTCCATTTTTCTTTTGATAGCGGGTAGTTATACCCCCTTTTGCCTGCTCAGCGTTAAAGGTTGGTTAGGTTGGGCATTATTTACATTAATTTGGTTATTGGCAATTAGCGGTGTTGTTTATAAATCGTTAACATTGCATAAAAAAGACACGGTTTCTAAAGTTTCTACTTTAATCTATTTATTTATGGGTTGGCTTTGTTTGGTTGCCGCCAAGGATTTGTGGTTATCTTTAGGAAGTGTTGGCACTGCACTTTTAGTTTCTGGAGGAGTAGCGTATTCAGTGGGGGCGCTTTTTTATAGTCTTAAAAATGTGCGCTTCATGCACGTTGTCTGGCATTTATTTGTGATGTTAGGGGCGGCCTTGATGTATTTCTCCATTTTACTTTATACGTAAAAAAGTTCCCCATAAAAGCGGGACACATTCCAAAATTTGCAAAAATTTATGTATGTTCCTTTACTATAAAAAACGCCCTAAAGCTCACTTTAGGGCGTTTTTTTCAGCTTAATCTACATGAATGCGTTCATATTCTTCAAATGTATGGGGAAATTTATTTTTTTCATCTACTTTTCCCGCTGCTTTTTTTATTAGACGCCAGTTTTCCCATTCAATTGCGGGAAAGTACGTATCCCCTTCAAAAGAATCTTCAATTACCGTGCGAAAAATGTAATCACATTGAGGCAATAAAGCAGTATAAATTGCTGCACCTCCTGCAATAAAGACGGTATGATCTTCATTCTTGGCAAAGTCAATAATTTCGTTGACATCATGCATCACATACACGCCTGCAGGAGCTTGATAATTTTCATTGCGCGTTAAAATAATAGTGGTCCGTCCCGGTAGCGGTCGTCCGCCCATACCTTCGAAAGTTCGACGTCCCATTACTAATGTTTTGCCAATTGTCATTTCTTTAAAAAATTTCAAATCATCAGGTAAATACCAAGGCAATACTTCATTTTTACCGATTAAACCATTTTGATCTTGGGCCCAGATTGCTGCTAACATAATGGTCTCCTTTCAAATTTATTACTCACTTATTATTACTAAAGATTTAAACTGCAATTGGCGCTTTAATTGTTGGATGTGGGTTATAATTTTCCACTTTAATATCTTCCATTTCAAAGTCAAAGACAGAATCTTTTTCCTGATTTAAAATCAAGGTTGGGGCTGGTCGAACATCTCTAGATAGCTGTTCTTTCATCTGCTCAATATGGTTTTGATATAAATGGGCATCTCCTAAAGTGTGTACAAATTCCCCCACCCCAAGACCTGTTTCATGGGCAATTAAGTGCGTTAGTAATGCATAACTGGCAATATTAAACGGTACCCCTAAAAAAACATCGGCACTTCGTTGATATAATTGACAACTTAACTTGCCGTCAGAGACATAAAATTGAAACATTGTATGACAAGGGGGTAACGCCATTGAGGGGATGTCTTCTGGATTCCAAGCCGTTACAATTAGACGACGAGAATCAGGATTTGTTTTAATCATCTCAATAACATCTTTAATTTGATCAATGAAAGTACCATCTTGCTTTTCCCAATGCCGCCACTGATAGCCATAGATATGACCAAGATCTCCATGTTTTTTGGCAAATTCTTCATCTGCGACAATCTTTTCACAAAAGTCGGTCATTTGTTTTTGATATTCTTCATTAAATTTTTCATCCACCAATGAACGATGACCAAAATCCGTCATGTCAGGTCCGTTATAGTCATCACTTTTGATATAGCGTTCAAATGCCCACTCATCCCAAATATGATTATTATGTTGTAACAAATAACGGATATTGGTATCTCCTTTTAAAAACCACAGCAATTCGCTTTTAATTAGACCAAAAGGAACACGTTTTGTAGTTAGCAAAGGAAAACCCTCATTTAAATCAAAACGCATCTGATAACCAAATAAACTTTTGGTTCCCGTCCCAGTTCGATCGCCTTTATCATGACCTTCTGCTATAAGTTTTTTACCTAAGTCTAAATATGCTTGTTCCATGAATATCCTCCTCAAATTACACTCATAAATTCATTACTCAGTTGCAAATTCACTTAAATATTCCCAACGCTGCATTTTATCTTCTAAGATTTTTTCTGACTCACTAATCTGCTTTTGTAATTCTTGTAGTTTCGTAAAGTCCGCCCCTTGATGATTCATTTCTTCAGTTAGTGTAGCAATTTTTTCTTCTAATAACGTAATATCTTCTTCAATTGTTTGCCATTCTTTTTGTTCCATATACGTGAGCTTTTTCTTTGTTGTTGCTTCTTTTGTTAAACTTTCTGCTACTTTTTTAGTGGTAGTTGCTACGGAAATGTCTGCTGTATTTTCAGCTAAATAATCCGTGATACTACCAAAATAAGAATTAATAACCCCGTTTCCCTTAAAGACCAATAATTTTTCTGCTACTTTATCTAAAAAATAGCGATCGTGAGAAACCGTTAAGACAGCGCCAGGAAAGGTATCTAAATAATCTTCTAAAACTGTTAATGTCGCAATATCTAAGTCATTTGTTGGTTCGTCCAATAATAAAACGTTGGGTTGACCCATTAATAATTTCAATAAAAACAGACGACGCTTTTCGCCACCAGATAACTTGCCAATTGGCGTGCCATGTGTCTGACGAGGAAACAAAAAGCGTTCCAACATTTCAGTTACGCTGACTTGAGTTCCGTCATTTTTTTTGACCATTTCAGCTACTTCTTGCAAATAATTAATCATCCGCTGATTCGGATCCATTACATCATTTTGTTGAGTATAATAAGCCATTCTAACGGTCTCACCAATCGTTAAAATACCGCTTTGCAAGGGAATTTTACCACTAATAATATTGAGCAATGTCGACTTACCGGCACCATTTTCACCTGTAATACCAATTCGTTCACGTGCTTGAACTAATAAATCAAAATTAGTTAAAATTACTTTATTATCGTAAGCATAATTTGCTTGTTTAAATTCAATTACTTTTTTGCCAAGACGCTTGGTTGCCATTTCAATGGCAACTTGCTCCTCATTTTTGGTTTGTCCCATACTTTCTTTTAAATCTTCAAAACGATTAATTCGTGCTTGTTGTTTGGTTGTTCTAGCCTTGGCACCTGCTCGCATCCAGGCGAGCTCTTGTTTGTAAAGCTGTTTTTTCTTTTGCTCTACTTCAGCATTTACTCGTTCTCTTTCAGCTTTTGCGGCTAGATAATGTTCATAATTCCCACTAAATTCTTGCAATTCTCCATTGGAAAGTTCAAAAATCCGATTGGTTACGCGATCTAAGAAATAGCGATCATGAGTGACCATTAAAAGGGCACCGCGATAATTTTTCAAATAATTTTCCAACCATGTAACGGCATCGTAATCCAAATGGTTAGTAGGTTCATCTAACAAAAGTAAATCAGGTTCATCAATTAAAACTTGAGCTAAGCCTACACGTTTTTGCTGGCCCCCTGACAAATTCTTGATTGGTTCATGTAACTGATGAATGCCTAATTTTTGCAAAATAATTTTAGCATTCGTATCGGTTTGCCAAGCATCTTGTTCATTCATCGCAGCTTCTGCTTTTGCAAAACGCTTTTGGGCCTGATTATTGTTACCATCTTCTGCTAGTTGCTGTAAAGCCTGCTCATATTCTCTCACTACTTGAACTTTTATACTGTCGCTTTCAAAGACTGCTTGCAAAACAGTTTGATTATTATCAAAGTCACTTTCTTGCGCTAAATAAGCAATACGATAATCTTTTGCATAGTCTAGAGGATTCAAATCGCCGTCACCACTTTCAATTCCGGCAATAATTTTTAACAAACTACTTTTACCCGTCCCATTAATCCCGATTAAACCAATTCGATCTTTTTCATGAATCATAAAGTTTAAATCGTAAAACAATGTTTTTTCACCGTAAGTTTTGTGTAGTCCCGTTACCTTTAATTCTTTCATCTGTCACCCTCCAATGTCTCAAACATTGTACCATTATTTGCTAAAAAAAACAGGTAGACATTTTTGTTAATCAGCTAATTTTTAGACATTCAATTTTAGCTTATAAAGCTTAAGAAATGCATTTAATTATCTTTTTGAACTTATCACTATGTATTGAAATATAAATGCGCACTTACGGTCTCTGTAGATTCTAGCCATAGCCTTAAAAATCAAATAAAAAAACACTACTGTGGGTAAGTAGTGTCGAAAAACAGGTCTTAGATTTTTCTAAAAAAAGGAATTTTTGGTAAATTACCGGTTTGTCCCATTGCGTAAGACTCCAGAAGATTGACTTTACGACGGTATTCATTGGCAGCAAAAGTTGTAATCGTCCCTGCTGTTTCAAATAAATCAATTACTTTTCGTTCTAAATAATATCCGCGTAACATTTCTTTAATATAAGCTGGATCTTGCCGAATCATAACAGCAGCCATAAAATCGTTTAGTTCTAATCGCCCCATCATATTTTGACGCTGTTCTAAGAAATGGGCGATAATTTTTTCATCATAAACCCCATCTAAACTAGATAAACTTTGTTTAATTAACTTTGTATTACGCAAATACACTTTCTTAATTTGGCTTAAATCATTGGGCTGCATTTGTTTAGGAGCATTTTGTCTTCTTTCCAGGAACAGTTTAGGGTGTAAAATTACCCGAATAATCCGTCTAACCACTAATAACCAAAATGCAAGGAATGATAAAATCTGCTGACCCACAGAATGTTGAAAATTAGCAATAAAACGGGAATAAAAACGATACGTATTGCCATCAATTTCACGGCGACGAAAACTTTCATCTAAACCATCCCGTTCAATGCCAATAATTAAAGCTTGAATTTCTTGTACTTCTTGACGTTCGCTTTCCGTCATAGCCACCGTATAGGTATCCCACATGCGATTCTCATAGCTTTGAATTACAGCTTTCAATGCAATTTGTTCATTTTCTGTTAATGTTTCATCCTGTTGATCCTCTTTTAGCTCTTCTTTGACTTCAGCCAAAATAGCTAGACCTTTTTCATCTACCGGCACTTCAGCTTCACCATCCGCTAATTGCGGCAAAACCGCTAAACTGATGAGCAAACTCAACAAAATAACACCGGCAGTCAAAAACAATAAGACGCTGCGTTGGGGAAATAACTCACCATGAAGACTCGTCGGTAAAATAAAAATGGTAGCTAAACTGACAGTTCCTTTAACGCCGCCAAAAGTTAAAAGTAAAATTTCCTGCCAAGATTTTGCTTTGCTTTTTTTGGCACTAAACAAATTCAATAGCAGTAGGAAAACAAAACGAATTAAAAATAAGATGACGGTAACTGCGACAATAACCAATAATAATAACCAGTTAGCATAAACATCACTTTCCCAAATGGGCGAGAAAACTTGCGAAATTTCAATTCCCAAGAAAATAAAGACGAGACCATTCAAGGTAAAGACAATCGTATTCCATGTTGCCGTTGAAACATTAGCAAGTTCGGCTTGAAATAAAGTAACTTTTTGACGCCCAGTTGCTTGCATCACTCCCGCTACCACTGCTGCAATAATTCCAGATACACCAATTATTTCAGAGAATACGTATGCCACAAAAGGTAATAATAACTCAATTAGCAGATACGCTGTCACATCTTGTGCAGATAACTGTTCAATCAGCCGCATTAGTCGCCTTTTTCCCCATACCACAACTATACCGACAAAGGCGCCTCCAAGACTGGCAAACAGAAGTCGCCAAGAACCTTGCCAAACAGAAAAACTTCCTGTAATTAAAGCAATCGTCGCAAATTGAAAAGCTGTGACACCAGATGCATCATTTAAAAGACCTTCTCCTTCTAAAATACGCATCACCCGAGCAGGAATCTTCAAAGATTTAGTAATCGAGGAGACCGCAACTGCATCCGTTGGACCCAAAGCCGCTCCAAAAGCCATACAAGCCGCTAGTGGAATCGTGGGCATTAAAGTATGCAAGGTTATTCCCACCGCCAACAAAGTCACAAGGACACCACCAAAAGCTAAAGAGAGAATCGTCCCAAAATTTTTAAAAATAACGGGCAAATCTGCATGTTCCCCTTCGCGAAATAGCAATGGAGCAATAATTAAAACGAGAAAAATTTCCGGTCTAAAATTCAATGTCCGCCCATAACGCGATAAGCCAACTAAAACACCAAAAAAGATTTGAATGAAAAAAATAGGAACGGTCGGAATAACTTTGGCAAAAATATTAGAAAATGTAATAGCAACAGCTATTAAAATAATTAATTCAACTAACTCCATGCCTTACTCCTTTTGTTTAAATTCACATAATAATTTTAAAAAGATTTCTTTGCGAGCAACAATTTTTTGTTCTAGTTCCGTTAATTCCGCTGGCTCTTCTTCCAACTCGATCTGAGCTCTTTTAGCCTCTAAACGCAAAAGCTCGTGTTTTAAGCGCTCTAATTTACGATAGCTAAAAAGATTTTTACGCCGCACTCTTTCTAAAATGCGTCGTCTTTCAGCCATTGTTAAACTGCCATATTTTACCCGCAATAAATTCATTTGTGTTTCAAAGTCTTTACTCATGATTTTTCTCCCTTAAAAATGTCTCCCTAACAGTAGCGCAAAGAATGCAAGATGACAAGTAACAATAGTGACAGCCAAATAGAAACGTTTAATCAAACTCATTCTGAAAACTTTTAAAATCGATTATTTAAGATATTTATCCAATTCAGTCAAAAAGGTGTAGCAAAAAGCGCCACACCTCAAAAATAATTTAGTTATTCATATAAAGATCATAATAGGCATCCATAATTTCTTTTGCTATGGTTACATTCACATGATCATTATCATTTTTTAAGTTTGGTAACATCACGCTAATAGCGACCTTGGCATCATCAGAAGGCCCATATGCAACAATATTACTATTGACAGTATCGCTAAGTTTCTTTCCATCTTTATAAACTGCTGTTTCCGCAGTACCCGTTTTAGCTGAAGCGGACATTTTTGCGCCGGCTAGAGCAGTAGCAGTCGTATAAGGATCATTCCCATGAACCGCATCGTAAAATCCACCTTGAATAATATCCAATTGGCTTTTGGAAAGATTGACTGTATTTAATATTTTCGGTTGGATCGCTTTTTTTAAATTACCCAAATCGCCTTGTTTATCATTGCCATAGATGCCACTCACAATATGTGGTTGAATTCTATTACCGCCATTTGCCACAGTCGCAGCATATTGTGCCAATTGCATCGGTGTATAAGTATCAAACTGCCCAAAAGATAAATCAAGTACACTACCACCATTATTTTGAGAATCTAGTGACCGGGTTGGGGTAGAAATACCATCTTCTTCATTGGGTATATCAATCCCTGTTTTCACACCCATGCCATATTCAGAAAAGGCTTTTCGCAGTGCATCATAGGCCCCAAATTGTTTGTCAATTAAAGGCATTGAAACATTATATTGATAATCCATGTGTAGTAGTTTAAAAGTAACTTTCATCATATAGGCATTAGAAGAAATCTCTAGCGCTTTACGAGCCGATAAATTACGACTCCCACTCCCATCCTTATTATAAATGGAAGCTTTCACCGCTGTCCCATTGACTTTAATCGGTTCATCGTATAAAACTTCATTGCCCTTTAAGACGTCATTTTGCCAGCCAGCAGTTAAGGTTCCCGCTTTAACTACAGACCCCGGTACAAAAGAAGATTGCACTGTACCTAAAGCGTGTTCTTCTAGTTCATCGCTTTTTTCTTCATGTAAAAAACCTGCCATCGCTAGTACACCACCGGTATTTGGATCCATGGCCACTGCATAGGCTCCTGGGGAATAATCAGCTTTACCGGCATCGATAAGACCTTGATAATTTTTTTTCAAGATAGCTTCTACACGTTTTTGAAATTCAGCGTTAATTGACAACACTAAATTGTCCCCTTTAGCACCAGGCGAAACTTCTTTTTGACTCGAAATGTTTCCCTGACGGTCTAACGAAACCTCATACTGGGATTTTGTGCCTTGTAAAACATCTTCATATTGCTTTTCTAAAAAGCTCGTGCCGACACGATCGTTACGTGCATAGCCCTTTGCTAAATATTTTTCTAAATCTTCAGCCGGTAATCCGGTCGTTTCAGTCGAAACATTTCCTAAAATACTCCGTAAAGAACCTTTTTGAGCATAATCGCGTGTCCAATCAGTACCAGTGGAAACACCGGATAATTCACTAGCCCGCTCAGATACGACAGCTAATTCTTCATCCGTCACATCCCGGTTTTTAATATAGACGGTATTTAAAGCCGAAGCGCTATTCATTCTTTTGAAAATCATTGCCGCTTTTTTTTGTTTGGTATTAAACTGAATTTCTTTTTTTGAAACTTTATCAACAAGTTTTGCATAAAGTTTACTTTGATCGGTAATTAATTTTTCACTAGCACTTAAGCGATCGTTAGCCTTTTTTAGATTATCTGGATTGGCTAACCAGTAATCTTTTAAATCTCGTTCCTGCAATGTTTTTTCAATTGGAACATCGATTAATTCATTTAAACGATTGGCGATTTTTAGTAAATCTTCAGCCGACATCGTATTGCCACGTGTAAATGTGATTGCAGGATTAGCCTTATTTGTAACTAATGGCTTCCCAGTAGCATCGTAAATCATTCCTCGTGGAGTACTGCCTTTAATATTAATTGTGGAAGAAGCTTTCAATTGGGTAGCAATATTATCACCATTTACAATCTGCAAGTAACCCAATTGCGCAATTAAGGCAATAAATAAGGCAAAAATGATGAAGAAAAGAAAATTTAAGCGAAAGGGTACATGGGAGCGGGGAGCCGTTTTTGAAGGCGCGCGTCCATCTTTTAATTTTTTTTCAATGTGAGCTCTTGTTAATTTATTTTTAAGATCTTTCATGAGTCAAATCCTTCCAAAACATCAGTACCGTTTTATTTTACCAAAAAAAGATGGAGAATACAGTTTTATTTATCAAATAAATAAAACCTTAAGTTTGTTTCTGCTCATTTTCCGAAATGTTCCACAAGAATAACTTTGTTTTTAATTTTTTATAATAAAAACGCGTAAATTAATGGTTTCGTTAGGTTACCTTTTCTCATAAATTGTGAAACATTCAATTTATTTATTTTTTATTTTTATAAATTGTGGGTAAGTGTCTTTTAGTATATAACTTACACTAAAAGTTTTTAATTATGTGTTCTCGCTATCTAATATAAAACGCAATGCCTTTTGTTTTACGTGTCAAAAAAGTGATTACAGATAAACAGCGCTCTACTAGAATCAACTTAAAAGACTGATATTCAGCTCTTTTCACCATTAGGCTTTTATAGTTTTTCAAATTTTTCTAATAAAATTGATTATTTCTCTTTTTACTGCCTTTTTCACAATAGCTGCTTTATAAAGCCAGACAATTTCTCTACTATAAAAAAAGGCAATCCTAAAATATGGATTGCCTTTTACCTTATTTTAATATGCTGCTTGTTCCTCATAATTTTGATCATAACCCGTACTATTTTGGCTACCATCATCATAAGCATCAGTTCCGGTTACATTTTGAACGGAACCATCTGCTTCTGAAGTTTGGGTAGTATCATCATAAAATTGTCCTTGGGCATAACCACTCGTATATTCATCACCTGTTGGTAAAGTTTCACTTGTAGGCAGACTCAATTCTGTTTTTAATTTATTTTGCATTGTCAAAATTTGATTTAAACCTAACATTTGATAATAAATGCCGTTCATCATTTGACCTTCGCCTTCTAATTGATCCTGCTCAATTTTTTTGAATGCCGGAATGTAATTATTGGCAATATCTAACATATCATCCCAAGAAAGGTCTGTTTTTGTATTTTTCTCAACTGCTTTTAAAATCTTTTGATAGTTTGCTACGCTGTCCAGACTCATAACTTTATTGACGATTTTTGTGATTACTTCGCGTTGGCGTTTTTGTCGTCCAATGTCGCCTTCTGGGTCTTGTTTGCGCATTCTGGCATACGCTAAACCAGTTTTACCATTTAACTTGATCTCACCTTTTGGTACATGTACCCCTTCTAAAGTAAAATCAATTTTGTTATTCACAGTAATTCCGCCAACCGCATCAATTAAATCACGTAACCCTTGCATATTAATGGACACATAATGATCTAGCGGAATATCTAACAGATTTTCAACTGAATCCATTGCCATTTCCACACCACCAAAAGCATATGCATGGTTCAATTTATCCATTGTGCCATAACCCACAATTTGAGTATAAATGTCACGATCTAAACTAACGATTGTCGATCTCTTTTTCGCCGGATTAACCGTAACCACCATCATAGAGTCTGAACGACCTTGTTCTGTACGCCCCAGGGCGCCAGTATCAATTCCCATTAATAAAATTGAAAAAGGTTCATTATTATCAATATTTGCTTTTGAAACATGGCGACTATTTTTTCGATCAATCTTTTCAACGATGGCATTAAAAGAACTGTTCGCATCGTGGTACATTTTGATTCCGTAAGCAGTTGCGCCTAAAACAGCAACAGTAATTATACCTACGATTCCTAAGATAATTTTTTGATATAAACGCATTGGACACCTCTTAAGTTAACTTTTTCATTTGTTGAATATCGTATAAATTTTGCCACAACTTCTCACTTTGAGCAATGCTGGATTACTTTTATTACCCAAACTTAACACTTTTGAAACATAAATGAAAAGAAGCGATCACCTTTGATCGCTTCTTTTCTTAAATATAATCGACAAAACGAGCACGGAATTTCATATGCAAATGACTACCGATAATAAGAAGAATCAAAATTATTCCCCAAAATATCAGTGTATAATTTGCCTTTTCCCAAAACCAAGCTCGACTTAAAAAGGAATCCCGAATCCCATCGTTAATGTAATATATTGGATTTAATTTTAAAATCTTAACTAGCCAAACAGGCAGGTTACGATTGTTAATATCCCAAATAGTTCCCGAGACATAAAATAGTAACCTTAAAATTGACTGTAAAAAGATATGATAGTCACGAATTAAGATAGTAATAGTAGCGTTTAAAATGCCAAAGGCAAATAAAAAGACAATCAAACAAACAAAGTAGTAGATATATTGTAACCAGTATATTGTTGGTGCAACACCGGAAACTATTAATACTACAATTACTATACCTAACATTGGGAAATAGGAAGATAAATTACTAATTATATTAATTGTAGGTAAAACACTGACAGGAAATTTCATTTTGGCCACCATACCAACTTGACGATGAATTGAATTTGAGGCGCCTAAAATTGAAGTATTAGTATAAAACCAGGCTGTAATTCCCATAATCATCCAAACAAAAAAAGGGACGCCATCAATTTTACGATTACCATTCATTCCCACACCAAATACTAGATAATAAATTCCAATCTGAATGGCTGGGTTCAAAATTTGCCAAGCCAGGCCTAAATAATGACTTTGATAAGTGGCTTTATCTTCATAACGAGACATGCGGAAAATCATACCGAGATGTTCAAATTGTTCTTTAATTATTAACCAAATTTCTTTCACAAAAATCTTCCTTTACATGACAACGACTAGCAGTAGTCATCCTTATTTAAAAACTTGTATAATTGTATCTACGGGATGCTTAATAGCATGCGTCAAAGAGCGCCCACTAAAAGATACTAACGAGAAGAAAGTTGTCGCAATAATTGCGCCAATTAGAATAGATTTTGTTATTCCAGTCATTTTGTCACCAAGTGGTGTTCGCTTTAAATTCTTGTTGATTTGCGTCTCAGATAATTTTTGTGTTGCTAAAAATTGATTGGTTTTTGCATTTTCAGCTAATTTATCAAGATTAAAAGTTTTTTGTTCTTCTTTGTATTTATCTTGATAAGCTTTTTGTTCTTTTTTCGATAATTTTTTAAACCAATTAATAAATTCTTTATATTCTGACATTACTTCCTTGGTAGGACCAATCGCGCGCATATCGCCATAATGCATCCAGATTGTTTTATCACAGAGTTTTTCAACTTGAGCAAGAGAATGACTTACAAAGAAAATTGTCTTTCCTTGTTTCTTAAATTCCATAATTTTATCGACACATTTTTGATAAAATGTTTCATCCCCAACTGAGAGAGCCTCATCAATAATTAGAATGTCAGGATCATTGTGAACCGCAATGGCAAAACCTAATCGCGATTTCATCCCACTAGAATAACTTTTAACTGGCTGATTTACGAAGTCACCCAAATCAGCAAAAGCTACAATTTCACCCATTCTTGCATCAATTTCCTTATTAGTAAGTCCAGTCATTAATGCTTTTAAGCGAATGTTCTCAATACCTGTTAATTGCGGCTTTAAACCTGCCCCAATGGCAATAATAGATGTATCCCCATTAACTTCCATTGTCCCGGAAGTAGGTGGAATGATACCGCTAATAATATTGGAAAGTGTCGATTTACCAGAGCCGTTAATTCCGATAATACCAACAGATTCACCGGCTTTGACTTCAAAGTTGACACCTTTTAACGCCCAAAAACGCGGAACATTACGATGATAAAATTTGAAGAGTGCCTTAACTTTATCTGATTTCTTTTTGTACAAATCATACTCTTTTGTGACTAGAGTGCTTCTTACTTTAATATTATTTTCCAAAATCTTCATCCTTTGCCAGATATTGACTTGAAATAGTTCACGCTACATCATACCATACTTTATTTATTGGTCCAAACAGCCTTTAATAAAATAGAACAAAAATATGAAAAAGTCGAGAAAATTCTCGACTTTTTCATATTTATTTTAGTTTCAAATCATTTTTAATTTGTGTAGTGGAAACTTCTGGTGTTCGCGGTAAATAAATCACTTCCGCCTCAGTCTTTTCTTGCAAATAGTCGAACTTACCCGCCCAGTCGTCCCCCATCACAAATTTATCGATATGATAAAGTTCGATATCGCTGACTTTTTGATCCCATCCTTCTTCAGGAATGACTAAATCCACGTAACGAATTGCTTCTAGTAATTGTTTGCGTTTTTCATAACTGAAATAACATTTTTTTTGCTTTTCATCCCAGTTAAATTCATCAGTTGACAGAGCAACCACTAAATAATCGCCTTGTTCTTTGGCACGACGTAACAAGTTAATATGACCGTAATGTAATAGGTCGAACGTTCCATAAGTAATAACACGTTTCATGTTTTTCCCTCGTTTCTTTTTCATATAACGAAGATAGCAAAAAAGCTCTAAAAAGGCAAACAAATAAAAAAACCGGAATAAAATCCGGTTAAAAACTAAATTATAATTTAGTTACTTCAGCCGCTTGTGGACCACGAGCGCCTTCAACAATAGTAAATTCAACATCTTGGCCTTCTTCTAAAGATTTAAAGCCATCCCCTTGAATTGCTGAAAAATGAACGAAAACATCATCGCCACCTTCAGTTGTAATAAAGCCAAACCCTTTTTCGTTGTTAAACCATTTCACTTTTCCTTGTTCCATGTTTTGTGTAGCCTCCAAAAAATATAATTTAACGGATAATCCGTCATCTAATTATAACGAAATTTGAAAGCGGTAGCAAACTTTATTTTTTCAATCTAAAAAACATTAACATTGCTAATTTTTTGTTCTAAAACTTTTACCTATTGGTGGATTATAGTCCGCCAAAAAAGTTAGTTTTTTTTAGTGGAGAAAGCCACTTTTTTTTTCATACAATAAAATAAGGATTAGAGAGATATTTGAACTGATTTACTAAATTGATTAGGCCTTTGCTCTGTTAATTTCTCTTTCATTTGTATCCATTGCAATCTTTTGATGACAAATACCGGTGTAAAAGCGACTATGAATAAGGTTTTGATAACGACACCGATTTTCCAAAGATAGAAACTATATCGTCGATAATTTCGTGTATAAGGCTTTACTTTGATCTTCAATTTTTTAATCAATCGTTATAGTTTCTTTTTATTGAAATGCTCAATTACTTCTCAATTCTTAAAAAATCATTCTCAATGTGTGAGTAACAGACATTTTTTAATTTGCTTATACGATTACGTTTTTCGAGTGTTTTTTAACTTCCTTTTTTCTTCGCAAAGATAGATATAGATAGTCACATATCTGATTGCTTTAAAAGTCCATCCCTCCAACGAGAAAGATTCTCCTCCAATTGGCAATTAAATCAGGATTGTTCATTCCAAAATGATTTGCTATTTCACGATAAGACAGCTCACTTGTTAGATATAGCATTATATTATCCACCTTGAATTAGACAGAATAATATTGAAGCCATTACCAAATACTCTGCACGTTGGGTTTAACAAGGCGTCCATTATCTGACAAGGCACAAAGAAGTATCACAAATTCTTTAAAATATCCCTATTCAAACGGGAAACTGTAAGGAAAGAATAACCTTATCAAAGTAATCAAAAGAATAGCATTTGGATTTCGGACTTTCCGTCACCTTCGGATGCGAGTCCTGATCCAGCAGAACATCTGTGAAATCATTTCATAACGCAAAAAAGGAAATGCCAAAGCATTTCCTAAAGTGTGATGTGATCAAAAAAATCATTTGACAAAGAGCCGAAATATTTTCTAGCCCAGATCTATTTCAGTAATTCCTGGATTGCTCTTTACCAATATCATTTAACAAAAAGCCGCTTTTTCTATTTTTGACTTTCTGATATTTTAAATCCAACATAAAACTTAAAAATAAAATTGGAAATAAGAATACAAAAAGCGCAGTATACCTTGTATATCCCTCTACAACAGGTCCAGCAATTAAAGTCAACAACATAATAAGTGTGGGCAGAAAGATATACAATGATTGCATTAATTTAAACTTAACAGCAAGCCCAATTAGAAATAATAAAAGAATTATATACATAGATGGATTGTCTAATAAACCTAAGACTGGAAGGCGATCAAAAATTTGATAACATTTCAATTTTATTTCTTGAAGAGACCATCTAGTTGGAGATACTTTTAAACTATAATCCGAATAAATCTTATTACGTTCTGCTACGCCCTCTCGATATCCCGCCGTCAAATGATTAAAATATTCATTCCTTGTGAATAAGGTGAATAAAGAAATATTTTGATCAATTGTTGCTTCAAAATAAGTAACCGGATGTTGAGAAAATTCATATAACCAGACAAGAAAATAATCTCTCATCTCAGTGGTCGTAGCATCCTCATTATGATAATACTTCACGTTATTAGAAAGTTTAGGTCGATAACGCTCTCCGATATTTTCTATTTTTAAAACTTTATTTATTTTCTCTTTCTCATTTTTACTCATTTCAGATTCATGATATTTAATATATCGAGCTGTTTGTTGAAAAGGTAAAGACAAAGACTCTCTTCTGAGGCCATCGGTGTTCGCCCCGTAAGCATTCGCAAGAACGCTATCTACACCTTTGAATAGAAAAATTGAAAGAAACAATGCTAAAATCAAGTTAATCTTCACAAATTTCTTCTTCATTAAAAATAAGATAAGACTTATTAAAACAAATAAAACGATAACATACAGTATATTCTTACGAAATAGCATACTCACAGTAGAACTCAAAAGTATCCCCAAAAATATTATTCTATTAATTTTGGTATTAGAATTAAACAAAGATATCGCTATTAGTAAATTTAGAAGAACAAACGCACTTGCAAAAATAATGTCCTTGGAAATTAAGGGAACAAAAGTCAAAACAATAGGTAATAATCCAAAGAAAAAAAACAAACCTTTTTGGACTGCTCGATGATTTGTATTTATACTAATCCAAGTAATAACTGCCCCAAATACAGAAGCTAACAGAGTAGCCTGGACTAATACATAAATAAATAATCCTACTTTTGGGATACCGATAAATTTCCCAATATTAAAGGAATAATTTAAAATAAGAGTAGATGCAATTGGATGATCCGTCCTTAAAGCCTCATAACCATTGTATTGCATAAGTTGAGTTACCCCATCATAAATGAGTACCCCAGGATAATCAATAATAAGAAATGGAGTCCAAAATAACAATATAACTAAAGTATTTCTGATCAAATGCTTCTTCCAATTCAAATTAGAATGATTGTGGACTAGCGGCATATTTCTTTTGTTATCTTGTTTTAATAACCTTAACAAACATGATTCCACTATTTTTTGAATAGTGTTAAAGAGAATAAACCAACTACTAAATGTCAAAATACTTTTAATACATTGGGTTCCATTAAGGATGAGTAAGTGAAAGTAAGAAGTTTCACTTACTGGCAATTCCAAATCTAGCGCATATTTAAAAAGGACTGCTAAACTTAAAAAAATCGAAATACCATATTGAAATTTTCCTAATCGATTATTATACCAACTATCTATAAGCATGAACGCAAGAAAAAAAGCGATAAATACAATAAAGTAGACCAATGACATTCTACCTAAATGAACAGAAAAATCAATTAAAAGATGATAAATCTCCTTAAAAAATCTACTATTCAGTTGCTTGTAAACTAATTCATTAACTTTAATAACATCTAATTTATTATCTAAAAAAATTGTTAAGATCATAGCTTTAAACAAGCCTAAGCAAATCTTCTTTCTATTTAAATCAAACTTTTTAAACTTACACATTTAGTAAAAAAACCCCCAAAATAATCACGCCTACTCCTATTGTTTGAATAATCGATATACTTTCACCAAGAATGAGCGCAGAGGCAATTAAAATAGCGATATTAGTGGCTGCAAGACCAATTGGAACGATATAACTAACATCATTTTTAGATATTATTGCCATCCATAATAAAAAACTAATAATATAGCAAATTAGACCAGTTATACTTAAAAATGATAAATTTAGTCCAATGGTTTCTTTGGTAATTTCGAAAGATAACTGGCTTGAGCCAAGTTTAAAAAGTATTATTCCAGCAGATGATAACAAAACATATAAAATGAACATCATTTTATTGACCAACTTTCTTTTTTAAAATTGAAACTTCTTGGATTAAATTAGTAATATGACGATTTTGTTTTGCCACAATTGCAATCAAATTTAGTAGCTGATACGATAAAAATAATATACTAGAAAAAATGACAAAATTAGAAGGAACCTCAAAACCCAGTAAACGTGATATTTTAAATACAGCATCCGGAAAAATAGCAGCTGCACAAACAATAATTCCTATAACTACCCATTCAATTGCCATAGATATAAAAAAGTGACTACTATTCACTTTTTTCACAATTGTCCATATGATGATTAGTGATATTATTATTAGACAAGTATAAAATAGACTCATTATAATTCTCCTTCATTATTTTTAAAAGCTAATAAAATGATTGCGGAACAAACTTCCAACATATACCTAATAGATTTTGCTGTTGTAATTGATGATTCTCCCCCAACCCTTTCAAACATATTAACTGGTACTTCCCGAATTTGGAATCCATTTCTTAATAATGTAACTAAAGATTCAGGTTCTGGGTATTTCACTGGATAATTCCGACTAAAAAATTTGATTACTTCTCTATCCGCAGCTCTAAAACCTGATGTTGTATCATATACAGTTTCCTTACCTATGATTTTAATTAATTTACTAATAATATTAATTCCTAATCTTCTTAAACCCGTTGATTGAAATCTCGATTTTTGTCCAGGAACAAATCTAGATCCAACAGTAAAATTCGCTACGTTATTTATAATTGAAGATATTAATACAGGTAAGGAATTAATATCGTGTTGACCATCACCATCAAATTGTACTGCTACATCATAATTATTTTGTAAAGCATATTTGTATCCAGTTTGAACGGCGCCACCTATTCCAAGATTAGTAATTAGATGAATAACATTTTTTGAATGTTCTTCTAGAATATCTCCAGTATTGTCAGTAGAGCCATCATTAATAACTATATAATTAACATCTATATTGTGGCTGTCATATTGAAAGCTCTCAACTTTTTCAATTGTTTTTAGAATGCTTTCTTCTTCATTATAAGCAGGAATTATTAATAATACCTTTTTCTTCACACTATTTATCCCCTTCTTTAATACACTTAAAAAGTATTATATATTTTAATAATTAACAATTCAATTTTATTTCCAAGAAATTCTTCCAAAATTCAATAAAGTTAGTTACTTTATATATTTTTATAGCATAACTATTTTTCCAAAATGTAATCATTCATAATAAATCCGTTTCCAATTTCATCGTCTTGTGTGTTAACAATTTTAAAGCCACGATGTTGGTAAACTGCAATAGAATGCATGTTATCTCGATTCACTCGCAATTGCTGCTTCAAACCTAACTCTTCACTTAAAATATCATACCAATCAAAAATTTCTCGCATTAAACCTTGACCACGAAATTCTTTTTTGATGTAAAGTTTACTAATATAAATGACATCTTTTCTTATTTCATAAGCTGTGTAACCAATAATTTCATCAACTAATACTAATGCAAAATAATGGACACCATTTTTTATTTCAATTGCAATGTTTTCTTTGGATTGATAATTGTGTAACATAAAATTCACTTGTTCCGCTCCAATAATTGGCGTAAACCATTCTTGCCAAATTTCGACAATGACTGGATATAATGCTGTAATTTCTTGTTTTGTTTCAACCTTTTTCTTTTTCAAATTATCTCCCCCAAATAAAAAAACTGTGATGAAAGTTTCCCTTCACCACAGTTTAGACTAATTACTTCACATTTTCAAAGTGTTCGTTTGCTTTATCCCAATTAACAACTTCCCAGAAAGCTGCAATATAATCAGGACGCACATTTTTATATTTTAGATAATAAGCATGTTCCCAAACATCTAAACCGATAATGGGAGTTTTGCCTTCCATTAAGGGTGAATCTTGGTTCGCAGTTGACATGATAGATAATTTACCGTTATCTACCACTAACCATGCCCAACCAGAACCGAAACGTCCTGTCGCAGCAGTTTTAAATTCACTTTTGAAATCTTCAAAAGAACCAAATGTTTTGTCAATAGCATCCTTTAAAGCTCCAGTTGGCGCTCCACCAGCATTTGGTGCCATAATTTCCCAAAAGAATGTATGGTTTGCATGTCCACCACCATTATTTTGAACAGCAGTACGAATATCAGCAGGAATTTCATCCATATAGGCAATTAATTCTTCCACACTTTTTTCTGCTAGTTCAGGATATTTTTCCAAAGCAGCGTTTAAATTTGTTACATATGTGTTGTGATGTTTATCGTGGTGTAAGTGCATTGTCTCCACGTCGATATAAGGTTCCAATGCGTCATATGCATAAGGTAATTCTGGTAAAGTATAAGCCATTTTTGAACTCCTCCTAAATGTTATTTACAATGTAAACACTATCAGAGAAAAGTTAATTATTCAAAAAATATGCCTCATTTTACTGAATTTGAGCAACATTTACATTATCTTATCTTTTGGCTTAAAAATAAATAATTTACTAAAAAGATAGTTTGCAATGACAACCACAACCTGTGTAATTAGTTTTGCCCAAAAATCTGTAGCATGAAGTTCCTCAATTAAAAGAAACATCAAGCCCATATCAAGCCCATAAGATAAAATACGATAAAAAATAAATTTGCCAAACTCAAATAACAGCTCTAAAAAATTTTCTGACTTCGACTGGAAAACCCATAATTTATTAGTTACAAAAGCAAACAAAACAGCAGCTATCCAAGAAATCGTATTGGAATTAAACAAATTTAAATGTAGAGTATCTCGAGCTAAAAAGTATGTAATAAAATTTACTAAAGTAGCTAAACCGCCAAAAAATAAATAAATAAAAACTTCCCATAAATGTCTTTTTTCTAATTCGTTTCTAAATTTCAAATAGTAATTCACAAAATTACTCCCTTACTTGTTCATTTCGTTTTTTATCATACACAAAAATCACCTTCTATTCTAGCAATTTCGAATATATTTAATCAATTCTCCTTGTAAAAGCCCTAGACCTTCGATAGAATGGATTGAATACTTATAAAAGGAGTCCTGCTCTGAATGTTATCATTAATTAAAAGTTCTTTTTTTCAGTTTCAACAATTACTGGAAGCAAAAAAATTACCATTTGGTAAGGTAATTGGTTATATTTTTATTCTGGGTGGTATTCTTACTCTACCTCTTGCCTATAAAGTAAGTAGCGTATTCCACGATATTCAACAAGATGGCCAAAAAATTGCCGCTAAATTACCTGATTTTACTATTGAAAACAACCAACTTAACCCGGTAAATTCCAATGAAAAAGGATTCATCTATCAAACAGATTCGATTATTTTTACTTTTGATCCTGAAGGAAAACGGACCGAAAAAGATATTACAACCGATATGGTAGGAAATTTTTTAAGCATCGGTCTTTTAAAAGACCGTTTAGTTGTTGCGATGCCAAGTACTGGAGCAAGTACGGCACTTTTAGGAGATAATCAATTAGTTATTCCATATTCTGAAGCTGCGCTAAAATCTTTAGATGGCGAACATATCCGCGAATACTTAGAAAAAACCAAGATTCCTTGGTGGATGTATCTTGTTGCCTTTTTAGTTTCTCTTTATCCAAGCGTAATCAATTTATTGGTGACTTTACTATTTGCTACTCTGGGAGCTACACTACAAACAAAGATGCGACGTACTCAATTAAGTAGTTTTGAAAATTTTAAAATTGTTGTTTTTGCCGCAACTTTACCCGTTATTTTAACGGCAGTGATTCACTTTATTACCATGAATTTTGATAGTACAATGTTTATTTTGATCGCAACCTTGTTTATTTACAATCAGGTAACAAAGGGAATGACACGTAAAGAAAAAAAATCAGACTAGACCTGAGACTCTTTTCAAAGTTTGAAAAGAGTCTTTTTAATATACCTTTGATACAATAGTAACAGCTAATCAATAAAGGAGAGATTGTCATGACAAAATTTATCTTATCCACCCGTCCTTTTAAAACGGAACATCTTGATAAAATTAAAGAGATAGCTCCACAGTATCAGCTCATTACTAAGGTTAGATCAGCAGAAGATTGGCAAAACGTTAAAATCACAATTGGTTGGCAAAACGAATGGACGCAACTATTATCAAATCAGACCAGTCTGAGATGGGTACAAAGTATTTCCGCCGGTGTGGATTATCTCCCGCTGCAAGAATTTAAAACACACAAAATTTTATTAACTAACGCAAAAGGCATCCACAAAGAAGCTATCAGTGAACATGTGCTAACGACTATTTTGATGCGGCTGCGTGGCTTTAATGAAGCTATAATCGGTCAACGCCATAAAAAATGGACGCACAATATTTTTTATGGCAAGTTAGAAGAACAAAAAATTCTGATTGTGGGCACTGGTCAAATTGGGCAAGAACTTGCTAAGACTTTGAAACTACTGGGCAATCAACCAGTAGGTGTTAATACAACTGGCCATAAAGTAGAAAATTTTGAAAAAACCGTTGCTATTTCAAAATTAAAAACAATCGTTGATCAGTTTGATTTTGTAATAAATATTCTACCTTTAACGGATGAAACTTACCATTTATATGATGCTGATTTTTTTAATGCGATGAAGCAAACTGCAACTTTTATTAATGTAGGGCGAGGAGCTAGTGTTGATACAAAAGCCTTAACTTCAGCTTTACAAAGAAGGTTAATCGCTTATGCAGCATTAGATGTTTTTGAAGAAGAACCACTTCCTCTAAGTAGCCCTTTGTGGGATTTAGATAATATTTTAATTACGCCTCATATTGCTGGAATGGTACCACATTTTCAAGATAAATTTATGACAATTTTTTTACAAAATCTAGCATCCTTTGTTACTAATCAAACTGTTACAAAAAATCATGTAGACTTGACAAAAGGTTATTAAATTCGGGAATATTTTGTCCTAACAAAAAAACTGAACAGGGTCGCTCTGCTTATTGCCATAGAGAATTCATTCGTACAGTTAGACATTGATATCCTGTTATATCGGCTTTATTTCTTGGGCCAATCATCCAATCCCCTTACAAAAAATAAAAATCTCCGTGGATAGTTAAGAAGTTATTCTTTAACTACCCACGAAGGTTTTAGCGATTATCCTGATCTGATTCTTTTACTAAGTAATGAGGTCTTTTTTTTGTTTCTAAAAATATTTTACCAATATATTTGCCGATAATTCCTAAGCAAAGCAACTGTAAGCCACCCACAAATAGAAAAATGGAAACCATGGAAGGCCAACCACTTGTTGGATCTCCAAATAGCAATGCCCGTACCACAATAAAAATTAAAGCAATACCAGAACCCAAACAAGAAAACGCCCCTACAAAAGAAGCAATATTTAATGGTAAATCCGAAAAATTGACAATACCATCAATCGAATATTTCAAGAGTTGCCAAAAAGACCAAGATGTTTTCCCCGCGATGCGTTCCACGTTTTCATATGCAATATATTCTGTGTTAAAACCTACCCAACTAAAAATTCCTTTTGAAAATCGGTTATATTCCGTAATTTGTAAAACTGCATCCACCATTTTTCGCGTCATCAATCGAAAATCCCTTACACCAGGTACAAGTTCAGTATCACCAATTTTATTCATCAAACGATAAAACAGGCGGGCAAAGAGACTTCTGATTTTTGGTTCCCCATCGCGATTTTTTCTTCTGGTAGCAACACAATCCAAATTATGGTCAACTAACAAATCATACATTTTAACTAACAACTGCGGTGGATCTTGCAGATCAGCATCCATCAAAGTGACATAATCTCCTTTGGCGTTTTGTAGACCGGCATAAATCGCCGCCTCTTTACCGAAATTACGAGAAAAGGAAAAATAATGTATTTTTTGAGGTCTCTCTTGTGACTGCTGCTTCAATAATCGCAGTGTTTGATCAGTAGATCCATCATCAATTAAAATATATTCCACTTCTAGTGGTAAATTTCCCTCTATTTTTTTCATTTCTTTAAAAAAATAAGGTAAACTTTTTTCTTCGTTAAAACAAGGTACAATCACCGATAAAAGCATCCACTTAGGCTCCTACTAAATTTTATTCTTCATGAAATAAATACTTGGGCTCATTTAATTTTTCATCTAAATCGACTGTCAAATCATACCCTTTGAAAAACCATTCATCTGCCTCATCAGCATAAAATAAAATTCCATCTGCAGTTGTTTTTGCAATGGGATTTTCTGGTGTATCAACTGACATCCCCACCGAAAAACCTTCATGGACTTGGGTATTTCCATAAACTTTTCCATAAAAACGAACACCCATTTCAGATTCAACTGTTAATTCATTTTTAAACCATTGTGCTGCTTTCGGTGTTATTGTTATTTTCATCAATATCCCTCACTAATCATTCATTTTTTCGTCTAAAATATCGACATCATCGGTTTCCCCAATTACTAATAAATTATCATTTTTTAAAACAATTTCATCAGCAGTAGGTGAAACAATTACTTTGCCATTAACCCGTCGAATTCCTACTACCGTTAAACCAAAATTTTGGCGAAAATTCAAATCGGCTAACGTTTTATCATAAAATTTTGGATTGGTTACGCGAATTTCTGCTAAAGAATAATCATCAGATAATTCAACATAATCTAAAATATTTTTAGAAACTAAATTATGCGCGATCCGCACCCCCATATCCCGTTCTGGGTGCACCACGCGATCCGCTCCAATTTTTTCTAATACACGCGCGTGATATTCATTTTGTGCTTTAGCTAAAACATTTGGCACACCCATTTCTTTGACCATTAATGTTACCAGAATGCTCGCTTGAATATCTTCTCCAATTGCTACAATGACATGATCAAAATTTCGAATCCCTAAGGATCGTAAAGTCATTTCATCTTGTGCATTTCCCACAACTGCATGGGTTGCAATATTCATATATTCATTTACCCGGTCTTCACTGCTGTCAATGGCTAGTACTTCTTGACCGGATTCAATTAAAGTACGACAAATACTACCACCAAAACGTCCCAAGCCAATAATGGCATAATTTTGTTTCATTTTATTCTCCTCATCTCACATATTAAAAAAATCAGTGGCTTCAACTTATGAAGCTAGTATAACAAAGACCCCTTCGTTGTGCTATCGAAGAGGTTTTTTTCTATTTAGCTAAGCCGTGTTTAAAAGCATAGATAGTAGCTTGCGTGCGATCTTCTACTTCTAATTTGGATAAAATATTGGACACATGTGTTTTCACCGTTTTTAAAGTGATAAAAAGTTCATCGGCAATTTCTTGATTACTTTTCCCTTGAGCAACCAATAATAAAATCTCCCGTTCTCGGTTCGTTAAATCTTCATGTAAAATTGGTGTTTTATTCGTTAAACGATTCATCATTTTACTGGTAACTTCCGGTTCTAAAATTCGTTCTCCACGATACGTAGCACGAATGGCATCCGCAATTTCATGTGCCGTAGAAGTCTTAAGTAAATAGCCAGATGCCCCTGCTTCAATAGCCGGATAAACTTTTTCGTCGTCAATAAAACTTGTGACAATCAAAATTTTGGCTTCTGGCCAAGCTTTTAAAATGGCTTTTGTCGACTCAATGCCATCCATAACATCCATCACTAAATCCATTAAAATGACATCTGGTTTTAATTCCAATGCCTTCTCATAGCCAATTTGCCCATTTTCGGCTTCTCCAACAACTTCTATATCCTCTTGAATAGATAAATACGAAGAAACACCTAACCGCACCATTTCGTGATCATCTACAAGTAAAACTTTAATCACACCCACATCCTCCTTCAAACAAAATCCCATTTTTCAGTATTGCATTTTACATACTAGACAATGGGAATTTTTATTTCCACACTTGTTCCTTGTCCTTTAAAACTAATAATTTTGCATGTACCCCCAACACTTGCTACCCGCTCTTTAATATTCATTAAACCATAACTACCAGCATTTTGCTCGCCTGTATCAAAGCCAACACCATCATCGATCACCCGTAACAAGACATTTTGCCCTACTTTGTGCAAGTATACTTCCAATTCCTCTGCTTTAGCATGTCGTAAAGTATTAGATAGTAATTCTTGGACAATCCGAAAAAGTTGATCTTCAATCGTGGGCGCCAAAATGATTTCTTCAGCTTCCCATTTCAATTTGATTTTTATTTTGGACTGCAACTCCTTTAATAGCTGCTCTATTCCCATCTTCAAGCTTTTTCCTTCTAGACTAACCGGGCGTAAGTGCAAGAGTAATGCGCGCATTTCCGATTGTGAAGCATTGATAATATCTGATACCATTTGCAATTGTTTCTGCTGAGGAAGCGGAAGTTCCATTTTTTTTGCTTGTTCATTTAAAGCCGATAACATCATCATCGCTGCAAATAGTTGTTGTGAAACAGAATCATGTAGCTCACGGGCTAGCCGATGCCGTTCAATTTCCAAAATTTCTTCTTTAGTTTGTCCGTCCATTAATTGTGGACGACTATTTAAAACTTGCAGTTCAGTGGATAATTCGTTTAATTTTCGACCAATTTGGGTAATATCTTGATCAATAGCCGTTAAATAATGGTTTTCTTTAGAATGGGATAGCGGTTCACCGACTAAGTCAGAATCATAATTGCCGGCTACTAATAATCTTAGCTTTTCTTCCACGCCACCATAAGAACTCTTACGAAATAGAGAAATTAAGATATAAGTGACAACGCCAAAACCAATAGATATAGCTAAGATATAAAATATCAAAGGTAAAAAGAAAATTCGCGTTTGAAGAGAAACTAACCACCAATTTTTGACGTTATTGGCATGAAGATAAGAAAATAAAACCAAAATCAAGGTAATAAAAATCGCAATACCGGTATAAAGTGCAATCATTCCTTTTGAGATTTTTGCCATCATACACGAATCACCTCAATATCACCAATTAAGGTACTCGATAGAATTTTAATCCGACGTTCACTCGTATCATAATCTTCACTGTATACCGTAATTCTTTCACTTCTTAGTGCAGTTTGTTCCCCTACAAAAGTTACATTGCCAATAAAGCTGCCATGTTCGATTGCAATCCCAATTCCTAAAGGAACTAAAATTCTTGTTCTTCCAAAGCCTTTTCGCAACATAATAATATTATCCCGTTTTGGTAAAATTGTATTCCCTAAATCAATAATCATATCCCCGGAAAGCATATTAATGTTAATATCATCCCACTCAAAAACTTGATTGCCAATTCTCTCATTGCCAAACAAATTTTGGCGCTCTCTTTTATTAGGATGTAAGCTAGGAACTGTAGTCTCTACCATAACCAGCTGTTTTTTCTTCCAAAAAGCATTTTTTGTTAAATCAATTCCTGTCAGCTCTACCCCTTTTAGGCCAACAAATAAAACACCAAATACCAACATCAACCAAACAGCAGGATTATTTAATAAGCTAATAAATACAGCAAGTCCGCCAACAATTAACCAAAAATTCGTTCTGCGACCTCTTTTTTTTGTACGAGATGTTGCGTATAAGCATAGCACGCCAAAAATTAGCAATAATAATAAAGGCGGACTGTTGAAAATCTGCCATAATGCATAAAGAAACAATAACGCTTCAACTACCAGAAAAAAACGCCATGGACTTTTCAAATTTACCACCTCCTACAAAATATATTTCTCAAAATTTTATCTTTAAATTTCTATCTTTATTTTCCACAACATTTCTATTTTATCATACCGAAAAAGGAATGAAATAAAATCAGTCTTTAGAATGAAAAAATTGATGAATTTAGCTACTAAAACTCGGAAATTTTTTATTTATTGTTTTTTTAACAACTTTAAAAAATTTTTCCAATAGAAAACTATTTTAGAAAGTAAAAGCCAGTTTAAGAATCCCGTGATACGGTTCTTAAACTGGCTTTTACTATACTCTAAAACTTTCAATAATTATATTGCTTTTGGAAAAGTTTCACCGGCTTTTATTAAGCTTGTTCCACTTTTGTTATTTTCACTAACATACTCCCACCAGGGGTTTGAATTGTTACTTCTTCGCCAACTTTTTTCCCAATCAATGCTTGCGCAATTGGAGAATCGTTAGAGATTTTACCAGAAAACGGATCTGATTCGGCACTTCCAACAATTGTATATTCTTCTTCATCTCCATCTGGTTGTTCGATAAAAGTAACTTTTTTTCCAAGAGAGACTTCATCATTATCCACGCCGTCATTATCAATAATTTGGGCAAAACGAATCATATTTTCTAAAGTAGTGATCCGGCCTTCTACAAAAGCTTGTTCATCTTTAGCAGATTCATATTCAGAGTTCTCAGATAAATCACCAAAACCACGGGCAATTTTAATTCGTTCAATAATTTCGCCACGTTTTACTGTTTTTAATTCTTCTAATTCTTGTTCTAATTTTTCTTTACCTTCAACTGTCATTGGATAAACTTTTTCTACCATGGTAAATTCTCCTTCATTTTCAACTCTAAAATCGCAAATAGTAACCTTTTCGCAATTAATATCGAAAAGGTTACCATGCTTTTTTTAAAATGTAAATGACAATAATCTAATTATTGACATATTTTTCGACTAAAGCCAAATGTTCTTCATAAGTTTCAGCGTAATAAACTTTACCAGTTTTAATATCTGCTACAAAGTAATAATAATTGTTGGCAGTTGGATCTAGGACTGCCTTAATTGATTGTTCACTTGGACTATCAAATGGCCCAGGACCATAACCAGTATTCGTATACAAGTTATAAGGTGAATCCACTTGTAAATCTTTATTATAAACTTTTTCTTTATGTTCACCTAGCGCATATAGTATTGAGATATCTGATTGTAGTGGCATCCCTGCTGCAATCCGGTTAAAGAAAACTTGAGCAATTTTTTTACGGTCAGTTTCTGTCACGCCTTCTTTTTCCACTAAAGACGCAAGTGTTAGAACCTCTTGTACATCCATATTTTTTTGCTTAATCGTGTCATAATATGCAGACATAACCGTATTCGTTTTATCAATCATTTGTGTCACAATATCTTCTAAAGATGATGTTTTATAGTAATCATATGTGGCTGGGAACAAATAACCTTCTAAACGATAACGAACACCTTTAGCTTTAGCAGCGCTTGTTAAAAGATCTGGATATTTTTCTTGCATTTTTTTAAAGAAATCTTCATTTTTCATTAAATCAAGAAAATCAGATTTTTTAATTTTGGTATCTTTGGCAATAATATCGCCAATTTTATCAATATCAACACCCTCAGGGATCGTCAATTTGGCATCAGCACCCGCAGTTCCAGCACCGCCACCTTGCAAATTCTTACTAATGTCATCTAAAGACATCGAAGGTGAAAAATGATAACTTCCGGCTTGAAAACCGGTTAGATTATTAAATTTTGTATAGTAGTTAAACACCATACCACTTTTAATTACTTTATCTTCTTGTAAAATCTCCCCAATTTGCTTATTCGAGGATCCACTTGGTATTTCTACAGCAACAGTCTTTTTATTATCCGGATCTAACGGCTGTAAGCTGCTGGAAACGTAGCGATACACAGAAAATCCCAGAATACCACCAATTACTAGCAAAGCGAGCACGACGACTGTCACTATTTTACTAACAATCCGATCTTCTTTTTGCCGCATCTTGCGTCGTTGCATTTCATCTGCAGATACACTAAGCGTTGGTTTTGTAGCATTACTTATTTTTTCATTTTTAGGTTTCTTTTTTACTGGCGCTTTTTTCTTTTCAGTAGTTTCTTTTTTTGTATTTTGGAAACTGTCCTTTGCGCCACTACTTCTTCTTGAACCGACTGATTCTTGGGATACATTTAAACGCTCTCTTTGGTTCTTTGATTGACTATTTTTATTTTGTTGGCCTTGACGATTCGAACTTCTTTTTTCCTTTGAAGTTCCCTCATCTGAGTTATTTAACGAATTTAAAATCTTGTCTTTGAAAGATTCTTCTTCTGGATGTTGTTTAGACAAAACAACTCCTCCTTACTCTCATGATACTAGCTTGTACCATTATACACGAAATTCAGCACAAGTAAAAATTAGTTTTTTCTTTCATATACTTCAGCTATTCCATCGACTTCACGATAAATAACGTCATCTTCGATAATTTTATATTCTTCTCGTAGAGGATTCGCACCTGAATAATTTTTTTCAATTACAATAAGATTTGATTTATACTCAATTACTTTGAACTGACCGTACAGTGATTCCCCCACATTTTCAGAATAAGATTCCAGATTGCCATTTTTTTTAAAAATTACTATATTGGAAAAACTAGTATTTTTCGATTGCCATTCACCACTAATAAAGTTCATTCCCTCAGACAAATTATCATTTGTACCCCTATCTATTTTCCTATCATTTAAATTTTTCTGGGCATTCTCTTTTTTATCTTGGCTTTCGCTATGTGAAAAACTACTAACAGAATTACTACTTACAGTTGACGTTGATCTCCTATTAATTTCATCACTTTTTTTACTATCTATATTCTGATTGTCCTCTTTGTTATTTGACAATTGGAGATATATGAAGAAACAGACAATAGCAATTGCAAGTAAAGATATAACTTTTGTGTACTTTATAATCATCTTTATTTTCTCCTCAATTCAGTATTATTGATATAGATAATTTGTAATAATGAAATTGGTATGGAAAAAGAGAGTGCAAAAATATATCGAAAATCAGTAGCAGGCATTGATATAAAGAGTGTACCTAATAATAAAATAGCTGGGGTCAACAAAAGGAAGCTTTTTTTTCCGAGATAAAATAAGGAAAAAGTAAAAAGAAAAAGAATTTGAATAAACCAAAAAGCTCCCTTTCCTAGAATTTTTTGTCCTTTATTCATAAACCAAGTATGAAATTTCGTCATTTTCTCTCTAAATAGCTCACTAAAAGGAAAATCACTCAGATTCTCTTTATTACTTATATATACTTCTTTATATTCATCAAATGAAAGAATATTTTTTTGTTCATACATATTCATCTGATGAGCATACTTGTTGTATACCTCTCTTAAATCGCTACTTGATTTACTTTTTGAAATATCGTACCTTGTATAATTTGTTATATCAAATTTCTGAGGGAAGGGTTCTATTTTAACTATATATCCCTTATAATCATTTGGAGTATATAACCGCCATAACGTGGCAGTTTGAAACGCAAAAGCTTTGATGAAATTGAATAAATTTCCATTTTTCAAAGTTTTAAACCACTCGCTAACAAATCTACTTCTATTTTCTGAAAAAAAGGATTGATTAAACTTTTCATTAAGCTTGATCGGATTTACAGTATACTTATTATAACTATTTTTCCAATTCTCTACAGGCATTATTTCCGAGAAAAATTTTGATTGGTCAGCGGGAACTTCTCCATATTTATAAGTATATGCAATTTGCTGTAATGGAATAGCATAAGCCGATGTAGCTGGAGATGGTTCTGCATTTAAAATTTCACTTTTAAAAAATGAACTCCCAATAGATAAACTTATAAAGAAAACAATAATCGACATCACAATTATTCTTTTCTTTTTTAAGAAGAAAAAATAAAGAATAAGAACAACTAAAATCACAGGCAATGCATTTTTTCTAAATTCACTAGTTATAAAGCACAATAATAATAATAAAAGAGGATTCAGCCAACTATCACTTAACCATCTACCAGAACTTATATAGATTTTACCCATATAATATATAAATAAGGTAAATAAAATTGCAAATGGAATATCTTTCCACAAAGTCACCATATAAAAACCATTTATAGGATAGATGCCATATAAAATAGCTAATGGAATTAAATATTTTAAATCAAAACCTTTTTTCCAGAAAACAGTGAGAATTTTTGCAATTAAAAAGGCTCCTAATACTAGTTGGAGAATTATAAATAAAGAAGGATTAGGAAAAATTTTATAAGTAAATCTCAAAAACATCGTATAAATAATTGGATGTTGTTCTCCTAGCGGTTTTAATCCTATCGCTTGTGCCCATTGGCTCTGTGAATCCACAGTCATAATGGCAGGTGAAAATGCAAGAAAGTAGACTATCCAAGGTAGTATAATAATACTAAAAAACAATAAAGTTTTTTTACCACTCTTTATTTTATGACTGCGAGTAGTGCGATTCGTTATTTGAATACTATTAACAACTTCTAAAATAAGCAAAAACATTCCATAATGTATGAACCATCCTGAAATAACCTCAATAAAAAATGAAATTCTTCCTAAATTGTCAAAACTCGCTAATGACATTGTTGTAAAAAGCGATAAGACTAGAACGCATAGTTTTATTGAACCCCGTTGATTAAATTGTATATTTTTGTTTAAGATAGAAATAGTCAGGAACAATAAGTAAGTACTAACAATAATTACTTTAAGTTGAGGAATCATATTGCTTACAGACAAATACACCAACATCATTACTAAAAAGGTACCAGTGAAAAAATTTCTATTAACTTTATTCATTCTTGTTAAACATCTCCTTATATCTAACTAGCATAAGGAAATATTGTTTCTTATGATTTGTATTAATTGTATCTAAAATTGCTCCAGTAAAAAATGATATTACAGAAATAATTATTAAGCTTGTAGATAACACGGCCGTTGGCAATTTCAACACTAAGCCAGTCTTTACAAATTCATTTATAACAGGTATGCCCAAAACTAGTCCTACAATAAGTAATAGTAAAGAAAAACCTCCAAAAAATAGAAACGGCCTAACATCTTTTAACATTCTTAAAATCATATTTATTACTTTTATACCATCGGAAAAAGTATTTAATTTTGAAAAACTTCCTTCTGGTCTATCACGGTAGTCAATCGGAATCTCTTGAATTAAAAAATCATTCTCCACACAATGTATACTTAATTCAGTTTCAATTTGAAATCCAGAACTTAAAACTGGAAAGTTTTTCACAAAATATCTATCAAAGCCTCTATATCCTGTCATAATATCATTTATATTACTCTTAAAGAGCTTATTTATACTCCACCTCACTAAGTCATTTCCAAACCCATGAAATTTTCTTTTATTTTCTTTTCCATAAGTGCCATTAGACAACCTATCTCCAATTGTCATGTTTGCTCTTCCCGTCTTTAATGGCATCAATAGTTCATTTACACTACTTGCTGGATAAGTATCATCTCCGTCAACCATCAAATAATAATCTGCATTTATATCCTGAAACATACTTCTAACGACATTTCCTTTTCCCTGTCTGTGTTCTTTTCTAACAATTGCACCATGATATCGTGCAATTTCACTTGTTCCATCGGTAGAATTATTATCATAAACGTAAATAGTTGCGTTTGGAAGTTCATGTTTGAAATCATCGATGACCTTACCAATAGTCTTTTCTTCATTGTAACAAGGTATTAAAATAGCTATTTTTTCCATAAATAAAATCTCCACTCTTTTTATAATTGGATATATTTACTATCCACCCATCCTTTATCAACACCGTTAATCTTTATATGCCACCATTTTGTATTATTTCGGCTGGTAATGGCTTCTTCCAGCACTTCTACGCTTTGGTTACTATAACTATTGGCATATTCTTTTGCATACCGGCTTTTACTACTTGTGAAGTATGGTTCTGCATACAAACGAATAGTATCACTACTTGTTTTCAGATAGCCACTGTAGTTCACGGCTGTTTGACTGATTAAAGTGTCATACACTTGGATATATTTACTATCCACCCATCCTTTATCAACACCGTTAATCTTTATATGCCACCATTTTGTATTATTTCGGCTGGTAATGGCTTCTTCCAGCACTTCTACGCTTTGGTTACTATAACTATTGGCATATTCTTTTGCATACCGGCTTTTACTACTTGTGAAGTATGGTTCTGCATACAAACGAATAGTATCACTACTTGTTTTCAGATAGCCACTGTAGTTCACGGCTGTTTGACTGATTAAAGTGTCATACACTTGGATATATTTACTATCCACCCATCCTTTATCAACACCGTTAATCTTTATATGCCACCATTTTGTATTATTTCGGCTGGTAATGGCTTCTTCCAGCACTTCTACGCTTTGGTTACTATAACTATTGGCATATTCTTTTGCATACCGGCTTTTACTACTTGTGAAGTATGGTTCTGCATACAAACGAATAGTATCACTACTTGTTTTCAGATAGCCTACTATGCTCATATCATTTTGCAAAATAATTTTGTCATAATCCAATAAATCATTTAGAGAATACTGTTCAATTAATTGAATAATCTTTGCACCATAATTCGGATCTGTAGCATATTTTCCAGTTAAAAAATTTGCAGCATCTTTATACGACTTTGTATTTTCTAACCAAGTTCCACAATAATAATTTGGATCCCAACTCACACCATTGCGCAATTTATCTCCATTATCATTCATTGACTCTTGAATGGTTGGATACTTTCTAAATTTTTCTTTTAAAACTACCCATTCACCATTGAGATATTCTTTTGTTTCAATCTCATAAAATAAACCTTGATATGTTCCTTTAATACCAAAATAATTATTTGCCTTTTGAGTAAGTTCACTTCTTCCCCATGCGCTTTCTAATATAGCTTGAGCCATCATGACAGATCCATATAAATGATAGGTATCTGCAGTTTTACGAATACTCGGACTAAGATCGTTAATGAACTTTTGTTGTTGATTTAGTGAAGTTTCGTTTTTAAAAAAATTGAATTCATTTAAAATATCATAATAAGAGGTTACTTCATTTTTTTCAGAAGTAGATTGTGCACTAACTTTACTACTTTCTAAAAATAAACAAGCTGTCAAGCTTCCCAACAATAAAATTCCTAATATTACCTTTTTCATACTCATCTCCTTTATTGGCCGTTGTCCCTAAAAAAAAGTTTATATACTTTATTAGCTGTATCAGGTCCATCAAATGGAATAAATTTTTCTCTGAATTTTTGATATTTTTCTCCATATTTCAGCCAGTAAGAATCACTATTTAAGATACTTCTAAATAATGTAGAGGAATTCTTTACAATTGGTCCCGGCGCTTCAGCCTCAAGATCAAAATAAAAGCCTCGCATATCATTATATTCATTAATATCATAACAATAAAAGTAGATTGGTTTGTTTGTATTTAAATAATCAAACATTACAGAAGAATAATCGGTCACCAAGATGTCTGATGCAATCATCAAGTCTTGAATACTTGGATATTTGGATACATCAATAATATTCTCTCTAAATTCTTGTGGTATTTTTAATTTAGAAGCAACAACTACATGTTCTCTTACTAATAAAACATAATCTTTACCCAGTCTTCTTTCAAAAATTCTAAAATTTATTTTATTTTTCAAGACAAATTTTCCATTTTTCTTTTGATTATCTCGAAAAGTTGGTGCATATAAAATTACTTTTTTATCCAATGGAATATTTAATTTGTTTCGTACAAATTCGTTAATCTGTTTGACATGGGTTTGATAAAAAATATCGTTTCGTGGATATCCTTTTTCAATGATTTCTCCTTGATACTGAAAAGCACTTCTAAATGCTTTTGAAGCATAAGGAGAAGGTGAAATCAAGGTACTCCATTGATCTTTAGCTTGAGAAACACGCTTAAGATAACCGTCATCTCTTCCTAAAACTTCATTTTGATCATGTTGCATTTTTTTAATTGGGGTGCCATGCCAAGTCTGTAAATATTTAGTAGCTTTGCGTTTTTTTATATACGTTGGAAAGTTCTGATTGTTCACCCAATACTTACTTGTAGCTAAGTATTTATAATAATCAAATGATAATCTTTTTATTATTTTAGTATTTGGATTAACCTTTAAAGGTTCGTTCGTATTGGAAACCCAAATAAATTCATAATTCTCATTATTCGCTACCATTGCTTCATAAATAGCCCGTGGACTATCTTCATAACGTTTACCTAAGCTACTTTCAAATAAAACTCTATTTTCATCGACAGGCAATATTGTTCTAAAAATAGTGTACAAAAATTTCATCGTTGGAAAATACAAACGGGAACGTCTAAATCGATGTTCTAGTTTCAATACCAATGTATCGTTTTCAAAAAATTCCTTTACTCTACTTTTATTTTTTAAATCGCGAATTGCTTTATAAATTCGTTTATTTGAATTTTCATCACGTTGCTGAATAAAATTATCAGCACGTTTTACATACTTAGTATCCATTACAAATCTATTCTTAGCAACTCGGAACAATTCTTCAATAATTTTGTCTTCATTATCTGTAATGTATCCAGGTAGTTCAGCATCTAAATCCAAATGTGATGGAAATTTTCCTAAGAAACGATTTCTATCAAACTGGTAATAAATAACAGGTTTGTGTAAAAAACTAAAGTCAAAAGCAACACTAGAATAATCCGTTAGCATCAGCATACTTTCTTTAATCAGATCTTGAACATCTCGATCGCCTTGTTTCAAAATTGTGACAGGAGCGTCTTCAAAGTATCCTACATAATCTTGCATATTAGGATGTAAAACAAAAATTATCTCCATATCGAATTTCTCAGAAAACTCAGCTAATTTAGGATTAAAGAGCAAGGAGATATAACGTTGAAAATATTCACTTTTCTCAAATATTTCATTATTCGTTATCCAATCACGCCAAGTGGGAATAATAAGTAATTGTCTCTTTAAAGGAATATCTTCTTTAAATAGTGATTCAAATCTTGAGAGTCCCGTTGAAACTACCTCATCAGGAGAATATCCCAAATCTGAGATAGCTATTTGACGCTCCTTTTGTGAACTTGTAATAAATAAGTCTGTATGAAATTCATTAACAGACTTCGCATAGATTGGGGCAATGTTTTTAGTCCCAAAAACGCCATGTTGTAAAAATATCTTTTTAGCTCGGATATTTTTGATATATTCTTTACTTCTAATTGGGTATAAGGAATCCGGATGATGTGTCCCACATATATATTTGGCCTGAATTACCTTTTCAAAATGTTCCTTGGAATTGAAATCAATAATATTACCAAATTTTTCTACATTTTTTCTCTCAGGTGAATCCTTTTTTATAACATAATATGCTTCAACTTCGGGATGCTCTGTTCTTAAAAACTTAAAAAAGTGATAGCCATTGTCTTGCGCTTTATATGAACGTTCACCAATTATCCAAATATCACGGTTTTTCGCAATATTTCGAATTGGGTTCCAATTATTCTTATGCTCTCTAAAAAAATCATAAGCTTCCTTATCATACAAATTATAAGTAAATGAAAGATTGGTTCCTTTCAGTGTAAAATACGGCGTAAGAGAATGCCACTTCTCTAAACTTTTTGAATATGAAGCCAACTCCCCAGTCATAAAATAATTTGTTAAAAACCGAGGATTACCTACTCGAACTTTTATAGGAGCGCCAGTATTATTAAGTTCAAGTAAAAAAAACAAATCCAAGCTTAATTCTTCACTTCTTTCCAGTGTTTCAAGATACGACACCATATCAGCTGTTTTAATAATACAGCTATAATCATGTTTTTTAATTAAAGAAAAGTTATCGTCTTCATTTTTAGAACTAAACTTTACAGGGAAATTAATAGTTTTATCTCCACCACGTTCAATAATCTGTAGGCTACAACTTTTTATGGAGAAGAATTTCGTTGTTAATTTACCTTTAATCATTAAGCTATCTTCTTTAGCTCTTATTTTAGAGATAACCTTGCGTTTAAAATAGTGTGTTAAGGATAGTTCTTTATTTACTAGCAGAGCAATAGCATTTTTTTGGGTGACATAAGGTACTAAAAAGAATTTTTTAGTAGCGGAAGATATTTGTTTAAAATTTTCAATATGCCAATCCATTTTTTTATTTATTTTCAAATTCTGAATGATGTATTCTGAATGCTGTTCATCATTATCATCTGTATAATTGTCTAAGTATTGTATTTTTATATTAAATTTGAAACTATTTATTTCTATTTCTGTATCATCCAGAGGAAATTCTTCTTCAAGATTATTTAAAAAACTTTGTAATGAAACTGAGAAATGATAATTGTCGTGATCTTCTAAATTTTTGAAGTGGACGAGATCAATTGGAAAAAGACGACCTTCTCGTTCCAAAAATAGCTTATAATTCAATCTATTTTTTTCAGAAACAAACTGAATATCTAAGTTATCATTAATTAATTTCACTATTAAACTATCCATTAATTCTTTTCTTCCTCTCCAATATAATATCGGCTACAATTTTATTGGCACTATTTCCTGTTTCCCATTTACAAAATTTTTGAGAAAAGTCTTTTAACTTTTCAACAAATTCTGCAAAATAATTATTTTTTTCAAATTCAATTATTTTGGAATAAAAATCTTCTTTATCAATTGCTATGGGCCCAGGGACCTCATTATAATCAAAATAAAAACCTCTTAATTTTTCCTGGTAGTGTTTAATATCATAGGGATAAAACAGCATAGGACGTTCTAATATCGCATAATCAAACATTACTGAAGAATAATCTGTAATCATCATATCACTAATCAAATATAAATCATTGATATCTTCATCCAAGCAAATCTTCACATTTTTTTCAAAGCCACCAATTTCAATCGAATCCCCTACTAAATAGTGCGGTCGAATAATGAGCGTATCCTCATCGTCCAAAATTTGAACAATCCTACTTAAGTCAAAAGGCATAAAAAATTTATAATTTCCTTTGCTGACAAAATAATCATCACGCCAAGTAGGTGCATAGAGAATAACACGGCCACCTATTTTCCCAATAATTTTCTCTTTTAAACTATTTTTATACTCTTCATCGTACTTTTTTTGAACCAAAATATCGTTACGTGGATAGCCAATATCAAGAAAATTATTTGTAAAATTAAAAGCTTGTTCAAAAATTTTATGTGAGTATTCATTTGGTGCAATCAAATAGTCCCAGCGGCTCGTTTCAAAAATGAAATTCTTTTTATAAGTCGCACTATCTGTTCCTGGCATCGCAACCGATTCTATATCTAAGCCTAATTTTTTTAACGGCGTTCCATGCCAAGTTTGAATATAAGTTGTTTCATTGTTTTTTTTCAACCAGTGGGGCATTCTTGCATTAAAAACCCAAAATTGCGCTCTGGGAGTGAAGAGCAACCATTTTAACGAGAAACGTTTTATAAACTTAAAGTTGGGATATTCTTTTTTCGCTTTATCATAAAGTGATCCCTTAATTCCCCATACTAAATCCCAGTCTGATTGCTGTTTTTTTAATTCTAAGTATATATAGTAAGGGTTATCAGATGGCAATTTTCCATTAAATGATTCAAAAAGAACCGTCTTTTTTTTAACAGGGCATATGCTTGCAGTCACATTAAAGAAAATCCGATAGATTCGACTCAGCAATTTTTTAATCATTTCCATTCCTCATCTTCCACCACAAACTTTTTACCACAAAAACTGGCAGCTGTATGATGCGACCAACTCTTGTGGGGGTGCTTAATGACCGATACAGCCATTCTAGATGTGTCGTAATAAAGAAATCTGGTGCGCGCTTCACGTGACCACTTAAAACGTCAAAACTACCGCCCACATCTTGAAAAACATAGCCGTTTACAATTGATATGTTTTCTGCCAACCAAAGTTCTTGGCGCGGAAAACCTAATGCAACAAAAACAAAATCTGGCTGTACAGCATTCATCTGGGCAACAATTTCACTATCTGTCATTTTTGTGTACCCGTCGATACTACCTGCGACTATTAAGTTAGGATAATCTTTTTGAATATTTTTGATTGCATCCTTTAAGACTTCTGGTTTAGCACCATAAAAAAAACACTTTTTTTGAGTTTTATTAGCATATTGCAAAAGTTTTACCATCAAATCAAAGCCAGCGACTCGCTCTTTGATTTTGCCACCGGTCATTTTCGAAACCAAAACAATTCCGATGCCATCAGGAATGCGATGACTACTTTTTTCAAGTAATTCCATTATAGCAGGATATTTCTTCGCTTCTAGCGCAATTTGCGGGTTCACACTGATAATACTCATTTTCTGCTTATTTGCTAAAAAGTTCGGCACATCCGCTATGATATCACCATACGTAATTGGATCAACGGGTAATCCCAGAATCATTTCCCTCATCTGTTTTCAATCCATCCTATCAATTGTTTGTGGGCATTTCCTGTATTATATGTATTCCATATATTATTGAAATCCTCTAAATTTTTATAAGGATAATCTAAAATCATATTCACTAAATTTGTTTCATTTGTAATGAAAACTTTTTCTAACCCTTCGTTAAAATTTTCCTGTAGTCCAACTGTTTCAGTATACCGCTCAATATCTGGACAGTAATAAATCAATTTTCCACAAGGATTTGCTAAAGCATATTCAAAGGGAACCGAAGAATAATCTGATATTAAACAATCCACATTTTGTAATAACGCCTGTAAAGATAATGAATCAAAATCGGTTACCACATTTTCAGAGGTTGCAATTCTTGCTTGCAACTCTTTATCATGAGGATGAGCATGAGCAAGTAATTGCCATTCTTTGCCTAATTTTTTGCTTAATGTTGCAAAATCCAACAGTGGTGTCGCATAGTTTTCTCGATAAGTTGGCGCATAAAGTAAAGTCTTTTTCGTTCCAAATTTTGCTACAAATTGTTTTTTATTTTGTCTTTTCAACTCACTATCAAAATATATATCGGTTGGGAGATAACCAAAAGGTAAAAATTTCGCATCATTACTTTGGTAGTTGGTTTCAAAAATAGTCTTCATCTTTTTAGAACCGATAACATAATGGGTAAAACGTTGATAAACGGCCTTATAGCGTTCTTTATCGGCATTACTTGCCATTTTTGTATAGTTTGCTGCCAAGCCAAACAACTTGGCAGCACCATCTGCATGCCACAATTGAATCACAGCTGTCGTTTTAGGAAATATAATACCTGCTAAAAAGGCAAAATAGTTATCACATAATACAACATCAGCATTTTTTGTTAATGCGACAATATTACTACTAAAAATTTTTTGTGTAGCCAATGAATAAGACGTACAACCAAATTTTTTATAAGACTGCGCAACTTTTTCACTATTACCAGTGTAACCAATCACTAGCTCATGTTTGAAATAAGGTGCCAGAAAATCAAGGATAATATTGCTAGTCGTCGGAAAACTCAGCAAAAATACAATTTTCTTTTTTGGCGCTTTGCGCTGGCTTAATAGACTTATTAATTTTAGATAACTATTCTTTGCCGTTGAGCTGATTGTTTTCATAATTACTCCTTTTTCACACTATTGTCTATTGTACATGAAAAGCCCATGATTGAAAATAATTGTAAACAAACTGTCATATTAAGATTATCCATTTTCGACAAGTCTTTCTCTTAATTTCTCAAAACAAAGAGGATGTTAAAATAAAAAAATGTCGTAGTCACAATTGACTACGACATTACGGAGTATTCAAATTAACTAAAGAAACAATTTTCACCAACAGCACGCTTAACATCATAGCTGGTAGCTTTCACATAGGGATTGTCCTGTGATACTTTATCGCGGTCACAAAGCTCACAATGATCGACTTTAAAAATAATGCTGTCATTGTCTACTTTTGTGGCTGTTGCCAAAATCGCACGATGAAATCCTTTCGGTTGGATCATATACTGTTTTCCTAACAAAATTGAGTTTTCTGTTATCACTTTCATAACCCCTTTTCTTTCCTTGCGTTGCCTTCATAATAACATACCTTTTGCAATTTAATCAAATTAAATTCGCTTTATACCAATTATTTTAACTTGTATATACATATATACCAATTTTGTTTTTAAGTTTATTCTACCAAAATAAAATAATAATCTTTATGTAGCGCTGTCTTGCCAACAAGAAATTGGCAAAATAAAAAACTGTCGCAAACCACTAGCGACAGTTTTCTTATTTATGGATAAATTCGATTTAATAAGCGCGGGAATGGAATAGCTTCTCGTACATGTTCAATGCCAGATAACCAAGTAACTGTTCTTTCCAGCCCTAAACCAAAACCAGAATGTGGCACAGAACCATATTTCCGCAAATCTAAATACCAAGAATATTCGTTTTCATCTAAACCATGAGCGCGAATTTGTTCTAAAAGATATTCATAATCAGTTGCCCGTTCAGAGCCGCCAATAATTTCGCCATATCCTTCTGGGGCAATCATATCAGCACAAATCACCAAATCTTCACGAGTTGGATGTGGTTTCATATAAAATGGTTTGATTGCTTTTGGATAATTCAAAATGAACACTGGACGATCAAAGGAATTAGCAATAAAAGTTTCATGAGGAGAACCAAAATCATCGCCCCATTCAATGTCTTCAAAACCGTTTTCTTGTAATAATTTAATCGCATCATCATAAGTAATCCGTGGGAAAGGTAGTTGTGTATATTTTTCTAATACACTACGATCGCGTTTTAAAACATGCAACGCGTAATCGCAATTATCTAACACACTTTGGACCAAATAGGCCACATATTGTTCTTGCACTTCTAAACTTTCTTCTTGGTGCATGAAAGCCATTTCTGGTTCTAACATCCAAAATTCAATCAAATGACGGCGTGTTTTAGATTTTTCCGCCCGAAAAGTTGGACCAAACGAAAATACTTTACCAAAAGCCATCGCAGCAGCTTCCATATAAAGTTGGCCAGACTGGGAAAGATAGGCTTTTTGATCAAAATAATTTGTTTCAAATAAATCAGTAGTACCCTCTGGGGCAGAACCAGTTAAAATTGGCGGATCAATTTTGACAAAGCCTTCTTTATTAAAGAATTCATAGCTAGCCCGAATCAACTCGTTACGGATTTGCATAATGGCATGTTGACGAGAAGAACGTAACCACAAATGGCGATGATCCATCAAAAAGTCAGTCCCATGTTCTTTTGGTGTAATAGGATAATCATGACTTTCACCAATGACTTCAATAGTTTGTACACCGATTTCGTAGCCAAATTTTGAACGGCTGTCTTCTCTAATTTCACCGGTCAATAAAATAGAAGTCTCTTGATTTAAATTTTTTGCCAATTGAAAAACTTCTTCAGGTACTTCGCTTTTCACAACAACACCTTGGAAATAGGCTGTGCCATCTCGTAATTGTAAGAAAGCAATCTTACCACTAGAACGTTTGTTAGCGACCCATGCGCCAATTGTAACAATTTCGCCCACGTGGTCTTTTGCATCAATAATTTGAATTTGTTCCACTTATGTCTCTCCTATTCTTTCACAGTAATTACTGTGAGGATTTCCTTCTAGCATTCTAATCTTTATTGCGTTTGTTTTCAACAAATTTATGCATGCGACGCGCAGCTTCTTCTAAAATCTCCCAACTAGCCGCGTAGCTAATCCGAACATTTTCTGGTGCACCAAAGCCAGCACCGGTGACCAAAGCCACATGTCCTTCTTCTAATAAATCTTCTACAAAGACATTGACGTCATCATATCCGCATATTGCCATTGTTTTTTTGACATTTGGAAATAGATAAAAGGCACCTTGTGGTTTTTTCACCTCAACACCTGGAATTGCCGCAATTAGAGGATACAACTTGTTTAAGCGCTCTTCAAAAGCAACCCGCATTTTTTCTACTGAACTTTGATCACCAGTTAAAGCTTCAAGAGCAGCATATTGACTAGCAGCCGTAGGATTACTTGTTGATTGGGAAGCAATGGTTGTCATCGCTTTAATGATTTTGGCATTACCCACAGCAAAACCAATTCGCCAGCCGGTCATGGAATAAGTTTTTGAAACACCATTGATAATAATTGTTTGCTTAGCAATAGCATCTGACAATGTGGCAATCGGTGTGAATTCATTATTGTCATAAACCAAACGACCATAAATATCATCTGCGACAATTAGAATATCATTTTCCACGGCCCAGTTACCAATTGCAGTTAATTCTTCTTTGGTATAAATCATTCCGGTAGGATTTGAAGGTGAGTTAATGATTATCGCAACAGTTTTATCTGTTCGTGCCTGTTCCAGTTGATCGACAGTAACTTTAAAGTCGTTTGCAAAGGAACCTTCTACGTAAACAGGGGTACCTTCCGCTAGCTTTACTTGTTCACCATAACTAACCCAATACGGGACCGGAATGATAACTTCATCCCCTTTATCCAAAATAGCTTGAAACAAGTTATATAGCGCATATTTTGCGCCGTCTGTCACAATCGTTTCATCTACCGTATACTCAAGTCCGTAGTAATTCTTCATATAATCAACCACAGCTTGACGTAATTCTGGAATACCAGCAGATTGGGTGTAAAAACTTGCTTGGCCAGAAGTAATAGCAGCAATAGCTGCTGCTTCAATGTTTTCAGGTGTAGTGAAGTCTGGTTCACCAACTGTTAAGCTTAAAACATCTACACCTTGAGCTTTTAATGCTTTTGCTTTGGCTGCCGCTGCCAGGGTGACAGATGGTTCTAATTTTTGGGCCCGTTGCGATAATTTCATACTCATCATCTCCTTAACAAAATTAAAAAATTCGTGAAGCGGTTATTTTAACCGAAATTATTTTTTCGAAATAACAAACAATATTCTGACTTACACATCTTTAATAACTTTTACCTCTTCTCCTTTTTCAAAGGACAATAAATAATAAGTAATCTGCCCAGCTTTGTCAGTAGCCATGACTTCCCAAACAGGCTTTTTATCATAAATACCCAGTTCCGCCTTTTTAGCCGTTTGACTATGAAAAGTATTATTAACTAAAGCTTTCGCTTTATCAGCCGTGATACCTTCTTTTTGCGGCAATACCGTAATTTTATCGCCGGACTTTGGCACAATTACCGCAATTTCTTGTCCTTTTTTATCGCTGCCAATTAAACTAAAATAAGTTTGTTGCCGGTTATACCAGTAAAATTCGTCTACGTTCACTAAGCCAGTGTGTTTTTTTGCTAAAGCTGTCGCTTCTTTTTTTGCTTGTTGCATCGGACTTTGTGCTTTCAGATAACCCAAAATGCCCAATGCAATTATTACGACTAAAACACCGGAAATAATAAACAAAATCAGTTCCTGGCGTTCTTCTTTTGCCAAGTTTTTTTTCACAGGTTGACGCTCCTTTTGTGATAATTGCTTTTAATTATAGCAGATTTTAACTAAAAAAGTTTTTCAATCCCACAAAATCCATTAATCTTTTAGAAATTTTGTAATCTCCAAGTTCATCTCTAATAGTGACAGTTCGTTAATGACAACTTTTTTAGGGATAGCCTGTCGCAATTGTTTCCCATAGGTGGTATTTACAAAGCGTCTATCTAATACCACCATCACACCTCGATCTTTAGGGGAGCGGATCAGGCGTCCATAAGCTTGCCGTAATTTCAACATCGCATTTGGCAACGATTCCTCATAAAAAGGATCTGCTCCAATGGAATTCAAAAAATCGTAGCGGGCATGAACAAATGGCCGCTTGGGATTTTCAAAAGGCAAGCGCGTTACAATGACTAATTCTAACTGTTCTCCCGGCAAATCAATCCCTTCCCAAAAACTATCGGTCCCAAATAAAATTCCTGCATCACTTTGGCTAAAACGCTTCAACAGTTTATCTCGACTACCCCCTATGCCTTGTGCGAGAATTTCTCGTCCATTTTCCAAAAATTTTAAATGCATCTTTTCATATACTTTTTGTAAAACTTCATGAGAAGTAAATAATACTAGCGCGGGGCGATTAAAATCTTTCAATAAGATTGTTAAATTTTCAGCTAAAAAATCACTATATTCACTCGGAGAAAGCTGCGGAATATGGGCAGCTTTAATAGGAACTAAAATTTCTGTCTGCTTATCATAATCAAAAGGCGCAGGAATAATTTTTAAATTGGCAGCAGGCAATCCTAACCGTTTGGCAAATAAATTGCGATCTTTGGTAAGTTTTAAGGCCCCTCCAATGTAAACAATTTTTTCAAAGCGAGAATACCATTTTGTCTGTGGCAAAATGGCCGCTTCAAAATCAGTCACTTGAAAAGTCAAACCATGCTGATTTTCTCTTCTTAATACCCAATGAATGTAACGTGGCGTAAAATCATGACAAAAGCGTTGCATGACCCTTTTATGTTTGGCTAAATCATTGAATAGCTCATCTAAAATTGCAAAATCAAATTGTGCCATGGTTCCCCAAGCAAACTGTCGTTTCTGAATAAATTGTTGCCAACTATCTCGAATTTCAGCACTTTCCTGCAAAAACAGTTCAATTTTTTTGAAACACTTCATCGTCTTTTTATCAAACTCAACAAAATCTTCTGCCGTAACAATTTCTTGATGCTCCGCTAACTCTTGAGCTAATAAATCTGCGAGCATCTCATAACTAGCTCCAAGTTCCTTCAATTCTTCTTGCAAGAGATTTACCAATCGTTTTCCCTCAAGTTCTTCTTTTAGCCAGTTATCGAGTCTTGCAAAAAGACCATCCTCACCTAAGAGTTGCTGTACCTTCTTCTCAAAAGAAAATGTATTAAAAGATTCAGCAGCAATTCTTTCGCAGATTGTAGGTAAATGGTGTGCCTCATCAACAATAAGATAAGGAGATTGTGGTAATAATGGTTCTTGGCGCAAACTTTCTTGAGCGAGAAAAGCATGATTAATAATTAAACAATTACTTTCTTGCATTTGACTATTCAAAAATTTTAAAAAGTCATGGGGATAAAAAGGCGACTTAGGTGATAAATAATTCACCCCACGATGCGCCACATCTTGAAAGAAGAGATGGTTTAAATTAATTAAATTAAGTTCGCCAAAATCTCCAGTTGTGGTTTTTGTTAACCATACTAAAACCGCCATCTGATAAAGAGCGTATTGTTTTTGCGATACTGGACTAAGTAACGTTTGTTTAAATCTTGCCAAGTCTAAATAATGCCGTTTACTTTTCACTACAACCGCTTGTATTTTTTGCTCTAAAAAACGATTAAGTAGAGGGATATCTTTTTTTATGATTTGCTCTTGTAATAATAAAGATACTGTACTTACGATAACGGGATTTTCGGGTGTGGCTAAAAAACTAGCTGGTAGCAGATAGCCAATTGTTTTTCCCATGCCAGTCGCTGCTTCAATTAGTAAATCTTTTGTCTCATCTTGGTTAAAGTGCTGATAGACTAAATTCATTAAACGAGCTTGCTCTTTGCGAAAAGATAATTCATTTTGATAGAGCTTTTCTTTTTGGCTTTTCTTTTGAGGATATTTTTTTTGATAATAACTATCTTCGTATAAAGTGATGGCTTTTTTTCTTAAAGCAATCCCTGCAACTATTTCCAACTCTTCTGACAATGGTGGGTTTTCTTTTAGTTGTTGCTGATAAATATTTTTTATATAGTCACCGGTCTGCATAGCTGTTAGTGTCGCCAATTCGCTGATAGTCTGTAGCGTTACTAACGGCAATTGCCGCATTACCGCTTCAATATAGAGCAATAGTGCTGCAGTAACTTCTGCATCACTATCGGCTTGATGCGGATTATCATGTTGCAAACCAAAACTTTCCGCCAAATCACTTAACCGAAAGCTACTTTCCTCAGGTAAAAAAATTTGCGCTAATTCTACAGTATCGATGCCAGAAATTTTCAGTGGGGTCACACCACAGCGCTTTAGTTCAGCATTTAAAAATTGATAATCAAAAAAAATATTATGTGCTACAAAAACCGTATCCGCTAAAAGATCCGCGATAATAAATGCTACATCCTCAAAATAAGGCGCTTTTTGGACGCGACCATTTGAGATATGCGTTAAATTTTGAATTTGTTTGGGAATCTTTCTTCCCGGGTTAATATCAGTAGCAAAACGATTGATTAGACGGCCATTTCTAATCAAAACACAGCCAATTTGGATAATGCGATCAACTTTGGGGTCGGTACCTGTTGTTTCAATATCCACCACGGCATACGTTGTATTTCGGTTCATGATCAGCCATCTCCTAGTAAATTGATAATCGTAATAAAGGTTCTTTTGGAATTATACTATTTTTTCAATAGTCATGAAATAAAAACCTGCTTTTAATAAAAAGAGAATGTATTGGCGCCTGAAAAAAATACGAAACCATCTCCTGACTAAAAAATAAAAGAAGCCTGATAAGAGATACAAGCAAAATACTTTTTCGTAAATTGACCATAAAAAAAAGCCTGACGAGAAATCTCGTCAGGCTTATAAGTTTAATTTAAATTAAGCTTTGTTAACGTTTGTTGCTTGAGGGCCACGTTGACCTTCTTCAACATCAAATGTTACTGCTTGGCCTTCTTCTAAAGTTTTGAAGCCGTCGCCTTGGATAGCTGAAAAGTGAACGAATACATCGTTACCGTCTTCTGCTGTAATGAAACCAAAACCTTTGTCTGCGTTGAACCATTTAACTGTACCTGTTTGCATATTAAAAATCCTCCTTGTGTGAAACACACGTATTTGTGCAATTCCTTGTATCCGGTGAAAAAGTGGAAGATGTTTAAATATGAAACAAGCTTGCCATTAATTACCTTTACAATAACTACAAAAAGAATTGTACCACATATATTTTATAAAAGCGAATTTATTTTGACTAAATGTTAAGAAGAATTAATAAAAATTCTAAAAACATGATGAACAGTGGGATTAGAGCCTCACTCAACTATTTTTTGCGTAGTCTTAATAATCCGTAATTTATTTTTTGATAACTAATAACTCTCCAAGAAACTAAAAAGTCCGTTTCGTACGAAACGGACTTTTTAGCTTTAACTTTAATTAATACCGCAAAATCGCGGTTAAACTCTTTTCATCTGGTGCATCTTTTTGATCTAAAATGAAGACTTTACCACTATTTTTGACCACGTCTGCTGCCAACTTGTTCAAAACTTGGCGCCGATCATATTCGGTATCAGGATCTTCGCCAAAACCATCAACGAGATTAGAAGTTGCGATAAATAAATGGGAAATGCGGCCTTCTTTAGCTGCCAAAGCAATATCTGGCAATTGATCTACAAATTTTTTATCCAAAAGTTTTTGATAAGAAGCGACTTCTGTTTGTGATAAAGTTGTAGTAATCTCATTTAAATCTTCTTTAATTTTTTTTATGTCTACTTGTGCTGGTGAGCCCGATATAGCTGCATCAGAGCGATAATAGGAAGTTTTAGCGTACTTCTTGAACATCGTTTGATTTTCTGGCAAAGCATACAAATAAAGTGGATAATTTTCGGGATTTTTAAACGTATCCTTAAAGAACGTATCTACCGCCTGGTAATAGTTGACCCAATCGATTTCCACTTCTTCATCCTTGGCATTGACACCATGATAAGCAATACCTTCTTTGGAGCCGGCTTGGCTTCCCTGTGAGCTGTAATTCAAGTTTCCCCCGGTTAACTCATCACCTAAAGCAGTTTTCACATCAATTGGGGCCCCCTCAGGTAAAGTGACCTCGCTGATTTCTTTATTATCGACAAAATAAAGTTTCATCGAATCACGATTTAAAGCTAACAAGTAGTAAGTATAGTTGAATTGACCATTTTTAATAAATGCCAATAAATATGGTAAATCGCCTACATAATATTGATCATCTACGGCAATGTTCAAGCGATGAACTAGCGTTTCTTCGGGTGATAAGAAAACGGCAACACTTTTAGTACCACTGCGCCAGAAGGAAGCATCTGCTAAGAGGACATCAATTTTATCTTGAATTTTTTTCCATTCTTTTTCAGGATATTTCTTTTCAAAACGTTTTTTGGCTTCTTTGGCAAAGTTTTTAAATTTTATTTGATCTTTTTCTACATCTTGATGGGCAACATGTGTATTTAGCATAATCGTAACAAAAGGCCCTTTTTCAAGATCAGCAGTTAACTGCTGCAAAACTTCATTTCCAACTTTGGTCATAAAACATTACCTCCTAAAAATAATGAATAACACTACAATAAAAGTGTAACACGCTTACATTTTTACATAAAGTAATACGACCTTTGTCTAAAATTTATCTAAATGGACGCTGCGAGTTTCTCTTTACAAAAACAAACGCATGTTCGTATAATAGAATAGAGAAAGTAGGTGATGAGATGACTGCTAATTTTGATTACCGGAAAGAAATTATTCAAGATATTTTATTTATTGACGTGAAATCATTCTACGCAACAGTTGAGTGCGTTATGCGCGGATTAGATCCTTTAACTACGCGTCTAGTGGTGATGAGTAGTGAAGATAATACCGGTAACGGCTTAATTCTGGCTTCTTCGCCAGCCGCAAAAAATGAACTAGGAATAACCAATGTCACGCGTGCCGATAATTTACCAGATGATCCCACCCTGTGGAAAGTTCCTCCTCGCATGAGTCTATATATTAAAGAAAATGTGCGTTTTAATGAAATTTTCCAGCAATATGTTACCGATGAAGATTTACTTTCTTATTCTATTGATGAATCCATTTTAGATGTCACTCATTCTTTAAATCTCTTTTATCCTGACACTACTGAATCTCGTTACATGAAACGTATGCGGCTAGCCAGTCATATCCAAAAAGAAGTCAAAGAAAAATTGGGATTAGTTTTATCGATTGGAATTGGCGACAATCCCCTTTTAGCAAAATTGGCTTTGGATAATTTTTCTAAACATAATACAAATTTTATCGCCGAAATACGCTATCAAGATATTTTAACTAAAGTTTGGTCTATTCCCGAATTAACTGATTTTTGGGGAATAGGAAATCGCATGAAAAAAAGACTTTACCAATTAGGTATTGATAGTATTAGACAGCTTGCTAACAGCGAACCTAACCTATTACAACAGCATTTTGGTATTTTAGGTCTGCAACTGTATTATCACGCTAACGGCATTGATCGCACTATCCTTTCGGAAAAAGTCCCTCCGACCAAAGAAAAGTCTTATGGTAATCGTCAAGTTTTGCCAAAAGATTATACCCATCAAAGTGAGATTGAAACAGTCATAAAAGAAATGGCCGAACAAGTTGCTATTCGTATTCGCCGCCACAATTGTTTAACCCAATGTGTCGCATTATATATTGGGACTAGCCGTGGTAAAGAAACAGATAGCTTTTCCCATCAAATGAAAATTACAGCCACTGATAATACTAAAGCATTAGTAAACCATTGTCTGACAATTTTTCGCCAATATTATACGGGTCAAATTGTCAGGCATGTTGGAGTCAGCTATTCCCAACTTATTTTTACCAATGCCAAGCAACTAAATTTATTTTCACCACCAGAAGTCCAAATAAATGAAGAACGCTTAGATAAAACAATTGATAAAATTCGAGCAAAGTATGGTTTTGCTGCCATTATCCATGCCACAAGTAAATTAGATGGTGCACGCAGTCTTGCCCGTAGTCACTTAGTCGGTGGTCATAATGGCGGTGCCGGCGGCTTAGACGGTTTATAAAAGCTTACGCAATAAAAAACTACTTTTGGATAATTGAACTTTTACCAAAAGTAGTTTTTTTATAAGAAAAGGAATTATATTTTTTAACCAAAAAGAAGTGGGATATACCAATGAGTTTGGCTATCACTTCACGAACTAGTTTTTTCTTATTTTACGCATTTATTTAACGATTGATGGATCGGGAAACACGATTTAAAGTATGGCGCATACCACGAATAGCCACAGACATCTCGAAAATATTTTCTGCAGGTGCCATCCCACCGTAACCAGCATCGCCAATGTGTTGTAAATCAACACCACAAATTTTATTGGTAATAGCCATTTGGCGTAATGTTTCGGGGCGTGCACTTTCCTGACTGGTTCCAATTGCAGTCATTGTTAACAAGTCATTTTCTTTTGCCAATTTTACGGCTTCAATTAAATCTTGTTCTAAAAAGCCCTGTATCGTCCCCACAGCTGGCAGCAATAAAACATCTGCGCCTGCTTTGGCATAAGCCATAACAGCTTCTTTTGTTACCACGGCTTCACTTGAGCCGGCACTATGCATTTTGCCAGCAATAACCAATCCTGAAAAATTTTCTTTGGCTATTTTCACTGCATCCGCAATTGCTGCATTGGTGACGCCAGTGCCTGGATTTCCAGTAAAACAGATAAAATCAACACCTAATTTTTCTGCTTCTTGAATCGTTTCAAGGGAACTTGTGCGGCCTTTTGAAATTACAACTTGTTCACTCATTAAATCTAAATCTGCTGGAATCGGTTCCAAATTAATTCCAATTGGTCGGCCAGTTAATTTTTTTAAAGTAGGAATAGGATTTTCAATCACCGTATTTTCATCAAAAACCATTTCTGGCGTTAAATTGGGCATACCAAAAACTACCGGACGAAAACAATCAAAACCGTTTAATAAAATAAGATCCGCGCCAAAAGAAGCTGCCACTTCTGCATTGGTAATATCACCGGCTTGAGGGATTGTTTGAACAACCGTTTCCGTTACAATGACACGTCCTTCACTGGCTTTGATGGATTGTTTCAATTCTTGCGCACTCATTTTTTTGACATCACTATAATCTGCACTAATTAATCGTTTTACCATTTTTCTTCCTCTTTCTTTACGGATGGTTCGCATCCTTTGTTACATCACAAAATAATCGTATTTACCTGAATTAATAAATTATCTGAAATGATTCTTCCCTAGCCAATACAAAGCTCCCTTAAGCAGAAATGTCCACCGTTATGACATGGCTAAGCAACAATTGACCTGATTAGGAATAATGCGTTATACTTGGACACAGGTATTTAGCCTTTGAATAACAGGTTGCCACTACTATTAAGATATTAACGCAATAGTAGTTTCTACGTGGTTATGTTCCCGTAGCTCAGTCGGATAGAGCAGTCGCCTCCTAAGCGACAGGCCGCTGGTTCAATTCCAGTCGGGAACGTTGTTGAAGTCCTTTTGGGGGCTTCTTTTTTTGTCTAAAAATAATCGCCTAGTAATGGTTTTCCTTTTGGTAAAAGTTCTGCTAACTGTTCAGCAAAATCTTTAGCGATGACAACTTTTTCTGCTGCAAGGAGTTCATTTAGCGGAACACTGCCTAAAAATAATTGTGTAAAACTTTGGGGAGTTGCTTTTATATGTGAGAACTCACTATTTGGAACCTGTTTAACACTACCTTCTGGCGTAATTTCATAGCACCCATTATTAATTGGTAGAAAAGTATCTTCGACAATTTCGATTGTGAAACTTTTGCTGATCTTATTTTGCCAAGGATAATCTTTTAAGAATGCTAAAACATTGACCACCCGTGCCATCATATATGGCAATATTTTTACTTCCACTTGGGGATTAGAAACTTGTAGCAATTTTGTCTCACCATTAAACGGGCAGCTCCAACCAATCACTTTCACTGTACCACTATGAGCTTTAATAAATGCATGTAATGCAGTAAAGCCTAGTTGTGTTAACGCAATTAATTCAACAATTTCCAACTTATCTTGGACAATTTGATAGACAACATATCCTTTGGCTTCACCTGATTCTTCATACAACGCAAAATTGTAATCTTTGTGTAATTCAAATTTGTAACGCAACCACCAGGCTTCTCTTAACATACCGCCTTTTTGGCTTTCATCACTTTTTTGATAAATTTTCTTAATTGTTTCTTTTGCGGCCAGAAAAGAAACACGACGGACACCCTTTTGTTTTTGATCGCCAAATGGCCATTTCTCCACAGGTGATTCATACCGAATCTGCAAAAAAACAGACTCATAGCCATAGCGACGATAAAATGGATATGAAAAAGGAGCCAAATAAGCCAGGTGGGTCTCCTCGTCGTAACTATCCTGTAGAATTTGTTTCATAATAGTATCGATACGTCCTTGTTTCCGAAATTCTGGATAAGTAGAAACAAAACCAATTCCTTTCATTTTGAAAGTTTGTTCCCAAAAGTTGACTAAAAAAGGGGTAGCCATTATTTGACTCGCTAAAATTTCATCGGCAAAAGAACCATAATTTTGCGAGTGCTGAGCTAAATATTCAAACCGCTCTACTTGTGCCACGCTTTTATTTTGTCCAAAAGCATAAGCAGCTAAATCAAACATCTGTTGAAAGTCCCCTTCTATCTTTCTGACTGCCACAAAAATCCCTCCAAAATAAGCAAAAGCCTCTTAATTTATCCTAGACTGCCGATATTTGACCCTTCTTTGGACTTTTTCTTAAAATTTATGTTCTCTTCGAAAAAGTTACTTACTTTATGAACCAATTATACTTGGAGTATAATCGCTTTCATCTTTCAAAAATCCTTATAAAAGCAAAAAAGGTGTCCGCAGACCCCTTTTTAATTGGCACTTGCCATATTCTCCAACATTTTACCAAATTGGCGTTTCCGGAAAAAACCTAACATAATACCTAATAACATATCATTCATCTGCTGCATAAAACCAAAGGATTTCATATTTTCGTTATAAATAACCTGACATTTGTTTTCGTCAATTGGCGTAATTTCATAGCGGACAACAAACTCATTACGGCTAGTGGAAGTTTTAAACTGATAAATACGATTTTCAACAAGTTCTTCAATGACAATTTTAGCACTACTGTTTTTTGAGAATTGCTTGACGTATGTTAGATTTTTTAATTGTTTGCGGGTAATTGATTTTCCAGTTGCTTTTCGAACATCAAAAATAACTGAGTCCATCATTTTGTCATAAAAATTTTCTGCTGAAGTATTCAGTTTTTTTTCTACTTTCATGCTTTATCGCCTCTTTCATCCTCTTTTGTGGTCTTTTTCTCACGCCAAATCATGACACCACCAACTAAGACAAACGCTAACCCTACAATCAAGCGCCCCACATTCATTTGTTGACTCGGCCCACTGAAACTGTAGATTGTGATTAAAAAGCCAATACTGCATAAAAACAAGCCGTTTTTTACCATGTTCATCATCCTACTTCCTACTTTTGTCACCAATTGAAAAAGTTTAGTTCACGTTGTCAAGCTACAAATTATTCTACTTCTTAGCCTTCTACGGCTGCTTGAAAATACAAAACTGTTCCCCAAGGTTGCGCTTTAATTAATTGTTTAGCAGTTGCTGCTGCTTTTTGTGCATCTCCTGTTACATCAAAGTATAATTTAATTCCTTTTTTTTCTTTAAATGTATAGCTGATGCCATCTTCACTGTAATCAGCTAATAACTTTTTAATTTCCTCTTGTTGCATTGCACTGGCAATACTAATCATTTCAATTCCTCCTCATAACTTCAACTAATCGTGATACTTGATAAGTAATTCTTAAAACTTTTATTATCATCTAAAACGAATACCATTTTCAACACTATTTTCTCACAACTTCTATTAGAAGAAAAGAACTGCCTCCACCTCTTTGGAAGCGAAAACAGTTCTTTAACAATTTTAAAGATCAGTTGGTTGTACTTTATTAGCTGCAATTACAAATGGTGTGTAGATTGCAAAAGTCACTGCCATACAAATTACCGATACGACAACTGCGCGCCAGTCCATTGCTGTTGCTAATAATGCATTTAAGATTGGTGGTGTTACCCAAACAACTTGTTGTGATACTGGGTTTACCCAACCAGCTTGTGTTGCAAAGAAACCAATTGAAACAGATACTAATGGAGCTAGAATATAAGGGATGAATAATAATGCGTTTAATACAATTGGCATCCCGAACATAACCGGTTCATTGATATTGAAGATACCAGGTCCGACACCTAATGTACCTACTGCGCGGTAATCAGCTCGTTTGGAGAAGATTAAAATTGCGATTAGTAGCATCAATGTACCACCGGCACCACCAAACCATGCGTAAATATCAAATGAACCACGAACCCATTTGTAACCATCGTCTAAGACTGCAGACATACCGCCTTCTTGGAACAAGTTAACGTTTTTAAGTTGTGCTACAGAGAAGACACCTTCTAGAATTGGTGCCAATACGTTGGTACCATGAATTCCAAAGAACCAGAATAGTTGAACAAACAATGTTACGATTAACACAGCACCGTAACCTTGTGAGAAACCTAATAATGGTTTAGCAATCATTTCTTGAATCCAAGCTAACAATGTCATACCTGGAACTAATTTAGAGAAGATCCAGTAGAAAATTGCTACTACATATAAAGCTGCTGTTGCTGGAATAATTGCCGCAAAAGCTTTTGATACTGCAGGTGGTACTTGTTCTGGCATTTTGATTGTAATGTTAGCTAACATTAATTTACAGAAAATAATACTTGCCACAAAACCGACAATCATTGCTGTGAAGTAGAAGTTGGCATCCATATTGTTTAACGGAATCCAACCCCAAGCGTTTGCAGTAATGCCATCAGCAGTTGCAGACCAACCACTTGTAGCAGAATTTGCATTGATTTGATCCATCAAATCAGCAGGAACTTTTTGTGCTAATGTTCCTGAGTATGAATATGTCACACCAGAAATAGCAGCAGCAAGCGAAACGATACCACCGGCTAAATCATTGACACCATAAGCACGAGCTAAGTTAAAGCCCCATGAAAAGGCGAAGATAATCCCGGCACTTGCTAATGTACCATTCCAAACGTAACCATTAATTGTAATGATCGTACTAATAAGAGCAAAAATACCTTTTCCTTCAGCAATACTTGCACCCCAAGTTGAGATGAACTGACCAGGTAAATCACGAATAATTGCGTTGATCATAACGGCTACAGAACCCGCCAATTTTGCTGGCACTCTTTCGGCTCAA